>Ga0316191_10000295_pt1 | contig 31073 bp, 39 predicted proteins | sample Eddworburr2cm_MG_FD_204928 | JGI IMG/M metagenome (GOLD analysis project Ga0316191, IMG submission 204928) | Coastal sediment microbial communities from Maine, United States - Eddy worm burrow 2 cm | ecosystem: Environmental > Aquatic > Marine > Coastal > Sediment | place: USA: Maine...
CCGAATGGGGTAGCAGCACCGGCAGCCGCACCCGCCTCGAGACCCTCCAGCACCGTCAGACCCGTTCCCCCGATGATGGCGCAGCGCTTCATGATCCGGCCAACGCATAAATGGCATCGAGATTGCGGAAAAACCCGCGATAATCCATGCCGCATCCGAATACGTAACGATCCGCCACCTCGACGCCGACGAAATCGGCGACCAACGGCGCCGGTGTATCGCGCAACAGTCGTTTCTGCACTAGCACCGCCGTACGCAACGAGGCGGGATCTTTTGTCGCCAGCTCCTCCGTAATTGCCGCCAGGGTGATGCCCTCATCCAGAATGTCATCGATGATCAGCACGTCGCGGCCCTGGAGGTCCGACGGCGGCGCCACCCGCCACTGTAACTCCCCGCCGGTCGTGCCCCCGCGATAGCGGGTCGCGTGGATATAGTCGACAGTGTGTGGAAACTCGAACCGACGCATCAGCCTTACCAGTGGCACCAGGCCGCCGAGCATCACGCCAAACACCATCGGTGAACAGCCGCGATAGGTGTCATTTATCGCCGCCGCCATCCGCTCCAGCGCGGCCGTGACGGCGGCCGCATCCACTACCAGTTCAGCACCCTTAAGGGCGGCGGCCGGGTCCGGAAGTGCATTCATCGCCGCGCCCCGGCGCCAGCATGACGACGTGCTGGCACCATGCAGCGACCACAAACGCTGAACTCAGGCATCGAGCTGCAAGCTCGGCGAGTCCATGCAGTGAGCGACGATATCGCGTCCATTGTGCCAGCGCGCGTCGCGCTGCAGGCCGGCGAGCGACATCTGGCCCTGGCCATGAAGACGGCTCAGCCGCAATTGCCCGGGCGGGTCGACAAAACCCTCAAGCGCATCGAGCGCATCCCCGACCGCCGCGAAATCGTTACAAATAAGCACCATGTCGCATCCCGCCTCCACCGCAGTGCGGGCGCGCGTCGGAATGTCGCCGATACCTGCGGCGCCTCCCATTGAAAGATCATCGGAGAAAACTGCACCGCGAAAATCGAGGTCACCACGCAACACTTCGACCAGCCAGCGCCGCGAAAAGCTGGCGGGCAGATTGTCGACCTCAGGATAAACCACATGCGCCGCCATGATTCCGGGCAGCCCGCTTTCGACGAGCCGGCGAAACGGCGCAATATCATCTTCTAGATCCGCAAACCCACGGCGATCGACCGGCAACACGAGGTGCGAATCGGCCGCGACGGCGCCATGTCCCGGGAAATGTTTGGCGACTGCGGCCATACCGGCCTGTTTCATGCCTCGGATAAGCGCCCGCGAGAGCGTTACCACGGTGCCTGGATCGCGGTGAAAGGCGCGATCACCGATGACTTCGGAGAAGCCCCAGTCCAGATCCACGACCGGCGCGAAACTAAAGTCGACGCCTGCCGCGCGAAGCTCTGCGGCGAGAATCCAGCCACAAGACGCAGCCGTCTGAATCGCATGCTCCGGATCCAGGTCGAACTGACGACCGAGAAGATGCATGGGCGGGATCCGGGTAAATCCGTCCTGGAAACGTTGCACCCGCCCGCCCTCCTGGTCGACTGCCACGAGCAGCGGCGGTGAGCGCAATGCATGAATGTCGTCCACCAGCGCACGCAACGGTTCGGGCGCGACAAAATTGCGGGTAAAGAGAATGACCCCGCCGATCTGGGGATGCAGCAGCAGCTCGCGTTCTTCGCCGCTCAGCTCGACTCCCGACAGTCCGACCATCAATGGACCCAGTGTCACGCTTGACCCTCCCGTATTTCGACAAACGTACCTACCGGCACATCGTCGAATAACTCGACGATATCCTCATTACGCATGCGGATGCACCCGTGCGAGCGGGGCACACCCATTGGCTGGTCGTCCGGCGTACCGTGGATGTAAATGTAACGGCGCATGCTGTCCACTGCGCCGAGACGATTCCGGCCAGGCTCACAACCACTAAGCCATAGAATTCGGGTAAGTATCCAGTCCCGGTCGGGATGTCGTTCGGCCAGTTCCGGCGAATAAATCTCTCCGGTCGGGCGCCGCCCGACCAAAACCGCCCCCGGGACGAGACCGGACCCGATCCGCGCTCTGATCACATGCCGCCCGCGCGGAGTACATTCGCTGTCTGCCTGTTCGCCCGGGCCATTGCGCGCAGTGGATACCGGGTAGCGGGAAACCAGGCTGTCCGCGGCGAAAACCGTCAACTCCTGGCGCGACAAATCGATCTCGATGTGTCGCGCCGTGACGCCGTCGAGTTCGTCGCCCAGAGCCTGCTGATGCAACCGGGTCAGGGTTTACGCCTCCAGCGCGAAAAGGGATTTTCGACCAGACTGGCGTTGTAATAGCGGACGTCGTCGGTTACCTCTTCACCAATCCAGTCAGGCAGGTCCACCGCTTCCGTAATACTGTCCAGCTCGACCTCTGCGATCACGAGGCCCGAGTTTTCGCCGTGGAAAACATCCACCTCCCAGGTGTGGCCGCGATCTTCCACCCAGTAACGGGTTTTGTCGATCAAGGCGCCTTCGCAGAGTTTCCGCAGCATGACCTCGGCATCGCCAAGCGGAATTCCGTATTCGAACTCCAGCCTCCGCATCCCCGATTCACGGCTCTTGAAGTTGATCCACGCGCTCCGGCCATTCGACCGGACTCGCATTGAACACCTGCCGCCGCCGGCAAAATAGCCCTGCCGCATCCGCATCTCGCGCCCGACCTTCTCGCGCCATGCATCGTTGGCGATCAGGAATTTTCTTTCGATTTCTTCAGCCATCAGTTCAACGCGACAATACAGCGATCGACTCGACATGAGCGGTATGCGGAAACATGTCCATCACACCCGCCGCGTCGAGATGATACTTGTGAGTATGTACGAGCACTCCGAGATCCCGCGCAAGGGTTCCGGGATGACAGGATATGTAGACGATACGGCGCGGCGCGAAGCGCGACATATGTTCGACGACCGCCGCCGCCCCGGCACGCGGCGGATCGAGCAAGACGGAATCGTACTGGCGCGACCACCACGCATCCGTCTGGGTACCCGCAAAAAGGTCGCCATACTCGATATTGACACCGCCAATCCCGTTACGTTCTACGTTCTCCCGGGCCCGCATCACCAGCGGCCGATCCCCCTCCACCGCGGTCACGTCTGCGCCACTTCGCGCCAACGGCAAGGAAAAATTTCCCAGCCCGGAAAACAGATCGAGAACAGACTCACCAGGCTGTGGCGACAAAAACCGCAAAGCGCTTCCCACCATCGCCCGGTTCAGCTCCGCATTCACCTGGATAAAATCCGTAGGCTCGAAAAAAATCCGTATGTCCTGCTCCGCGAGCGCATAGTACAGCTGCGGAGCCGGCGGGGTCAGCGGCACAATCGTGTTGACGCCGCCCGGTTGCAGGTAAAAGACTATCCCATGGCGCTGTGCAAAAGCTTTCATTAGGTCGAGGTCACGATCGCTTGGCGCGCTCAGCACCCGCAGCACCATTGCCACTGCATTATCCGCAACCGCAACCTCTATCTGCGGAATCTGGTGGCGGATTGACAGGTCGAAAAACAGTTCGGACAGCGCATCAAGGCGGTGCCCGACTGCCGGGTGCAGCACCTCGCAACGATTCATATCGCACAGGAACGGCTTCGCGCGCTCACGGAATCCGACCAGTACACGTCCTTTCTTCGCAACAAATTTGGCCCCTACCCGCGCGCGTCTGCGATAACCCCAAACCGGGCCGGTCAGCGGCTCGAGCACGTCGGCCGGCACTACCGAACCGATACGGGCAAGATTATCCAGCAATGATTTCTGTTTTGCAGCGATCTGGCCGGGAGCGGACAAATGCTGCAGGCGGCAGCCACCACAGAGACCGAAAAACTCGCAGCGCGGATCGACCCGTTGCGATGATGGCGTAACGATTTCCACAAGTTCACCTTCATCGAAGTCGCGGCGGCGGCGCCGGGTCCGGTAAACAACCTCTTCTCCGGGCAACGCTCCGTCTATAAAAACCGTCTTGCCGTCAACGCTCGCCACACCGCGGCCGTCATGACTCAGATCAGCGATCCTCGTCCGCACCGGCGCGTCTTTGGCATCAGCGCTCATGAGTCTTTCCAGGCCTCCAGAAACTGGTTCAGGTGAGTCTTGTCAGCCGCTTTCAGGAAGGCGCGAACGCGCTCACATTCCGCCTGGTAGTTGTCCCGGGTGAGACGTCCGCGCATCAGTTCGAAACGCAGATACACGAGATAGGTATTGAGCGCATCCGTTTCGCAATAATCACGAATGGACTGCAGCTGGCCGTCACAATAGGCATCCCAAACATGCGCACCGCTCATCCCGAGCTTCCCCGGGAAGCCCAGCATTATTGCAATCTGGTCTAACGGAGCCCGCGCCCTCCCCTGGAAACCCGACAGTACATCCATAAGGTCGGTATGGCGCCAGTGAAACCGGTTAAGGTAGTTGTTCCACCTGAAACTCTGGTCGTCGTCGCCCATTTCCCAATACCGCGGCGCCGCGATGCCATGCCGCAGTGCCCGGTAATGGAGAACCGGCAAATCGAAACCGGAACCGTTCCACGAGACAAGATCCGGTGTGTATCGTTCGAGGCCATCATAGAATCGCCGGATCAGCTCGGGCTCATCGGCCTCGAGCTCCCCCAGCGACCAGACCCGAAACTGATCGCCGCTGCGCAGCGCAACCGAAATCGCGACGACCCGGTGACAATGCAACGCGAGGAACTCATCACCGGTCTGCTGCTTGCGCAATGCAAACATCGCCTTGGCCACGTCTCCATCGTCGAGATCGCCCAGATCAAAAAGCCGGCGCCCCAGATCGGTGTCCGGCACAGTCTCGATGTCGAATGCAAAACAATGCATAGGTTAGTTCCCACTCCGCAACAATACCGCGACGGCGACGACCAGTCCGGCTTCGTCGCTGAGGCTGAGGAAGCCGTCGCCGATGCCCATCTCGGCACATATTTTTTTTCCGCGCGCCGAGTAGACGATCTCCGGCTTGCCTCTGCGGTCCGGAATCACTCCGACATCCCGCACCCACATGCCATTGGCAAACCCGGTACCCATCGCCTTTACCACTGCCTCCTTGGCCGCAAAACGCATGGCCAGGAAGCGAACCCGGCGCTTCTGGCCGGCGTAGACTTCGAGTTCCTGAGGCATCAGGATACGTCGGGCGAAGCGCTCGCCAAAGCGTTCGATACTGCGCGCAATACGATCGACCTGGACGACGTCGGTACCGATTCCGAAGATCATCCGTGGCGCGCTTCGCTGATCAGGTGTTTCATCTCGGTCACGGCGGTACCGAGTCCATCGAACACCGCCCGCGCAATAATCGCGTGGCCAATGTTGAGTTCGACTATCGGCGCAATGACGGCGACGGCCCTGACATTGTGATAATGAAGGCCATGCCCTGCATGAACGATCAGACCCGAACTGTCAGCGTGGATCGCGGCATCGCGAACGCGCTGGAGTTCGCGTGCTCTCTGATGCTCGTCCGCTGCGTCCGCATAGGCTCCGGTATGAAGCTCGACGACCGGCGCACCGGTTTCGCGCGCCGCATCAAGTTGCCCGATATCGGGGTCGACGAACAATGACACGCGAACCCCCTGTTTCGCGAGGTGCTTGCAGGCGGCGCTGATTTTGGAGCGCTGGCCGATGACATCCAGACCGCCCTCTGTGGTCAATTCCTCGCGGCGCTCGGGCACCAGGCAGCAATCCGCAGGACGAATATCCGATGCGATCGCCAGCATCTCCTCGGTCACTGCCATTTCGAGATTCATACGTGTCTGCAACAGGTCTTTCATCGCGCGCAAATCGCGATCCTGGATATGGCGCCGATCCTCACGCAGATGCAGCGTAATGCTGTCTGCCCCGGCCTGCTCCGCCATCAGCGCCGCATAGACCGGATCGGGATAGCGCGTCCCGCGCGCCTGCCGCAACGTGGCAACATGATCGATATTCACGCCAAGGGAAATGCCACCGTAGTTCACCGCGAATCCTCATCTGTCCGGGCCGGGGCGCAACAGTCTATCAGGCGATCAGCGGCGTTTCATCGCGAGCAGCACCTGGCGTGTTTTCAATGGCCGGTCACCAAGCTGAAGATCGAGCGAGGCCTTAAGGACCCGGCGCGCCTCGCTCAGGCCCGGCTCATCCTCCAGACAGTCCGCCGCTAGCGCGATCAGCGTCGCCCCCTGCACCGGCAGTTTCGCGGCCTGCCCGGCGTGCAGCCTGACCGGTCCATGTTCAGGACGATAGTCATAGCAAAGCGCAGGATCGATAGCGAGCCCGGTCACGGCCTCGTGTTCCAGCAATAATCCATATCCCAGCGCCTCCAGCAAGCGCTTTTCGAATCGCCGCAGCGCCGGCGCAAGAGCGGAATCCGCAACGGAAAGCTGGGCCAGCGCTGCGTTATAGGCAGCATAGACCGCCGGGCACGGGTCACGACGCCCGGTCAGGCGGAGTATCAACTCGTTGAGGTAGTAGGCGGCGAACAGCGTCTCCCCGGCCAGTCCTGCCGGCCCGGCAGCCGGCTCCGCAGCGGTCAGCGTTGCGAGATCCCCGCGCAGACTCAGCGACATCAGCAACGGCGCAAACGGACGCAATACACCGCGCAGACGGGAACGACGGCCACGGCTCCCGCGGCTAATCACACCGAGCCGGCCGTAGTCTGCGGTCAATACTTCGAGCAGCTCGCTGCTGTCGCGGTAGGGGCGCTGGTGGAGCAGGAAAACGGGCTGGAGGCGAACCCGGCTGGGCCCGTCAGACATCGTAGCCAAAACGTCGTAAGTGGCGCTCGTTGTCGGCCCAGTTTGCAAGCACCTTTACCCACATTTCGAGGTGAACCGGACGTCCCAGTCGCTTTTTTAATTCCAGCCGCGCCGCCCGCCCGACCGCCTTCATCGTCTCGCCTTTATGCCCGATTGCAATCGCCTTCTGACCCGGCCGCTCGACCCAGATTACCGCATTGATGCGAACGCCCTGCTCATCTTCGTGGTACGCCTCGATCTCGACATTGATACCGTACGGCAATTCCTGATGCAGAGCGCGGGTCAGCTTCTCACGGATAATCTCGGAAGCGATAAAACGCTCGCTGCGATCGGTGAGCTGATCTGGCGGGAACAGCGCCGGCCCGACCGGCAGACGCATCCGGATCGCATCCAGCAAACGCGCAACACCGTCGTCCTTCAGCGCTGACAGCGGAAAAATTTCCTCGCACCCGGTGCGTTTTCGCATATCGTCGATAAACGGCAAGAGCGCCGTTTTGTCCGTTACACGGTCGATCTTGTTGATTACCAGGAAAGTCGCTATCTCCTGTTGCTGCAAACGCTGCAGCACATCGTTGTCTTCCTCGGTCCAGCGCAGCGCTTCGATGACGAATAGCGCAAGATCTGCATCGGCAACAGCGGTCTTCGCCGCCCGGTTCAGGCTGCGGTTGAGCGCGCGACCGGCCTCGCGATGCAGGCCCGGCGTATCCACGAAAACAACCTGCGAAGCCGTATCTGTGAGAACCCCGAGAATGCGATGCCGCGTCGTCTGCGGCTTATGGCTGACAATCGACAGCTTCTCGCCGAGCAGCCCGTTCATCAACGTCGACTTGCCGACGTTGGGACGACCCGCAATGACCACATAACCACTTCGCATCGATTCGCCGCTCATGCTTGCGATTCCAGCATCTCGATCATCCCTTGTGCCGCCGCCTGTTCAGCAGCGCGGCGACTCCGGCCATGTCCCGCCGTGACCAGATCCAGCGCCGGCACATGGCAGCTTATCTCGAATTCGCGCTTGTGCGCCTCCCCTGTGGCAGCTTCGAGGCGATAATCCGGCAGGGGCAATTTGCGCGCCTGCAAGTATTCCTGCAAACGGGTTTTGGCGTCCTTTAGCGCCGCCGCCGGCGGCAGAGCTCCGAGCCGTTTCGAAAACAGGCCCAGCAGCCAGTCGCGGCAGGCATCGTGACCGCCGTCCAGCAGCACTGCCCCGATCACCGCTTCGAATGCGTCCGCAAGAATCGATGCGCGGCGGAAACCACCGGCCTTCAGCTCTCCCCGGCCGAGATAGAGGTGCTCGCCGAGACCGAGCTCGCTCGCCATTTCGGTAAGCGTTTCGCCGCGCACGAGCTTCGCCCGCAATCGACTCAGATCACCTTCGACAGCGCGCGGCAGGCGCCGGAACAATTCGGCACCGATGACATAGTTGAGGAACGCATCACCAAGGAACTCGAGGCGCTCGTTGTGGCCCGAACCAACGCTGCGATGGGTCAGCGCGGCACGCAAAAAGGAGGGATCATTGAATTGGTAACCAAGCAGGCGCTCGGACCATCGCTCTGCCTTGCTCACCTTCCGACATGGACGCTTTTGCTGAAATCCGCCTGGAAGGAAACGTTGGCAATATACGGGACCGTATGCGCATACTCGATCGAAACGTCGTACCCGCCTTCGGACTTGCGAATCTTGAAATCCTTGATGCCAACGACGGTCACGCCCTCGATATCCAGGCGTTTTTCGATCGAGGCACGAACGATCGGGGCAGAAGGCGTCTGCCCGTTAAACTCGTCACGCGCGCCATTGAGCACGGATTCGACTTTCATATACTCGAGATAAACCGGCACGAGACGCAACCCGGCGAAAACGATTGCACCGGCAATTATTGCCGTGAGCAGGAATCCGATGAGGGTCATACCCTTCTGTTGCTGGTGCATCAATTTCTCCTCCGTCTAACGTATTGCGTCGCCGACACGGCTCCACATTGGCGAACCGTTCCCCCAGTCCCAATTCATCCAGATGCGCACGGCTTTGCCCACGAGCATGTCCTCGGGAATAAAACCGACAGCTGCAAACCGGCTGTCACGGCTATTATCCCGATTATCGCCCATAACAAAAAAATGCCCCTCCGGAACCAAGTATTCGCCCTGCGGGCTGTTCTTGCCTCGTATCATGAGTATGTCGTGCTCAGCGTCACCGAGCTTTTCACGATACAACTCTGATAGTGGCTGCGACACCTCGTCCGCGGCGTCAGAACGCTCCAGCAAGACTTGCTCGCCGTTGATGATAAGCCGCTTGCCGCGATATTCGATCCGGTCACCCGGCAAACCGACCAGCCGCTTGATGTAATTGGTACTCGGGTCGCTCGGTAATCTGAACACCACGACATCCCCACGCTGCGGCTCGCCGATAGGCACCACCTTCGTATTCAGCACGGGCAGGCGCAATCCGTATGCGAACTTGTTCACGAAAATGAAATCGCCCACCAGAAGCGTCGGCATCATCGAACTGGAGGGTATCCGAAATGGCTCGTACAGAAACGAGCGCACGACCAGCACAACGACGATGATCGGGAAAAAAGAGCGCGCGTATTCGACCAGCAACGGCTCCTGTCCTGACCCGTCACCGGCCGCGAGCCGGCGCGGCTTGAATTTCCACGCGTCGATCGCCCAGATGACGCCGGTGACCAATGCCGCCACCACCAGCAATAGTGCGAAATCAATCTGCATAGGTTTGCCTGTTCCCGGGAGCGTGCGCAGTATTGGTCATTTTTTCTCCACCTGCAATACAGCGAGAAAGGCTTCCTGCGGGATTTCCACCGACCCGAGCTGTTTCATCCGTCGTTTTCCCGCCTTCTGCTTCTCCAGCAACTTTCGTTTGCGACTCACGTCCCCGCCATAGCACTTGGCCGTCACGTTTTTACGCATCGCCTTCACGGTACTGCGGGCGATGACATGGGCGCCGATGGCAGCCTGTATCGCCACCTCGAACATCTGCCGCGGAATCAGCTCGCGCATTTTTTCCACGAGTTCGCGGCCACGCGCATAGGCCGCATCCTTGTGCACGATGATCGACAGTGCATCGACCCTTTCGGCGTTGATCAGGATATCCAGCTTGACCAGCGGGGCCGCCTGAAAACGTGCGAATTCATAATCGAATGAGGCATAACCGCGACTCGTGGACTTCAGGCGATCGAAGAAATCAAGCACGACCTCGGCCAGTGGCAACTCGTACTCAATCTGCACCTGGCTCCCGGTGTAATGCAGCCGTGTCTGTACACCGCGTTTCTCGATACACAGCTTGATAACGGCACCAACGTGCTCTTGCGGCACCAGGATGTTCGCCTTAATGATCGGCTCGCGAATTTCATCGACCTGATTGACCGCCGGAAGATTGGAGGGATTGTCGATGCTCAGGACTTCGCCAGCCGTGTTCAAAACCTGGTAAATCACCGTAGGCGCCGTGGTAATCAACTCGAGGGAATACTCGCGCTCCAGCCGCTCCTGCACGATTTCCATATGCAGCATGCCAAGAAACCCGCAGCGGAATCCGAATCCCAGCGCCTGCGACGACTCGGGCTCGAAGTGCAAAGCGGCATCGTTGAGCCGCAATTTCTGCAGCGCCTCCCGAAACGCCTCGTAGTCGTCCGAGCTGATCGGGAACAGCCCCGCGAAAACCCGCGGCTGTATCTGTTTGAATCCGGGTAACTGTGCATCGCAGGGATTTTTTGCGTCGGTCAGCGTATCCCCGACCGGCGCACCATCGATGTCCTTTATCCCGGCGATCAGGAATCCGACCTCACCGGTTCCGAGTGTGTCGGAATCCGTCATCTTCGGCCTAAACCGGCCGATGCGGTCAACCAGATGGGTACGCCCGGTGGACATCACCTGAATTTTGTCGCGCCGACGCAATGCACCGTTGACAACCCGGATCAGCGACACGACACCGACATAGTTATCGAACCACGAATCGATGATCAGCGCCTGCAACGGGGCGTCGGCATTTCCGCGTGGAGGCGGGATTCTCCGCACCAGCGCTTCCAGCAGTTCCGGCACACCCAGCCCGGTCTTGGCGCTGGTCAGCAAGGCATCATGCGCCTCAATCCCGATAATCTCCTCGATTTCCTGCATCACCGTTTCGGGGCTCGCCGACGGGAGATCGATCTTGTTGATGACCGGCAGCACCTCGAGCCCCATGTCCAGGGCGGTATAACAGTTAGCAACGCTCTGCGCCTCGACACCCTGGGCGGCATCCACAACGAGCAGCGCGCCCTCGCAAGCAGCCAGCGAACGCGACACCTCATAGGAGAAGTCGACATGACCCGGCGTATCGATGAAGTTCAGGCGATATGGCGATCCGTCCGCACTGACATAGTCGAGCGAGACGCATTGCGCCTTGATCGTGATGCCCCGTTCGCGCTCGAGATCCATGGAATCGAGCACCTGCTCGGCCATCTCGCGCTCGCTCAGGCCACCGCACAGCTGTATGAAACGGTCAGCAAGCGTGGACTTGCCATGATCGATATGGGCAATTATCGAGAAATTACGGATATTCTGCATCGAGAACCGGGGCCGCGAGGCGGCGCATGGTGGCGCCGGATAAAGCTCGCCATTATACGGGCTTAGTAGCGAATAGACCTATGTCATGGTTGCCTGCAGAGCAGCCTCGACGCGACCGGCATCCAGGCGGAACCGGCTGAGAACCTCGGAGCCCAGCAAAAGCACCGGTACCTGGCTGCCGTAACGTGCGCTGATCTGTGCATCCTCATCGACGTCGAGAACACGCAGAGCGACCGGGTATCTGGTCAGCAGCGGCTGCAATTCCGCCACCATTACCTCGCAGAGATGACAGTGCTCGCGGCTGTACAGCGTCAGAAAAGGCCGGGCGTCGGTCAACGCGGGCTACCCGTCGTGAGACGCCGAACCACTCGCGGCCGCCATCCCCGCGATGCGCGGATTCGCGCGTCCATGCGCCGGGCCGGAACGAAACCGATGAGCAAGCCGGCCGCCGCGCCGGCCAGGGTCAGCAGATCACTACCGAGCGCGGCACCGAGCGCGGCGCCGCACATCAACCCGGCAAGCGGCACGAAATACAGCAGCAGAGCAGCCCTCTGCAGCTCGCTTGCCGGGATGCCGACGCTGACATGGTCACCGGGTACCAGCCGGTGATCGCCCTTCTCCACCGCGAGTAGCGTTTCGCCGGGCCGATTTTCGCGGGAAAAAAGATACGCGGCGCAACCACGACCAGCGCTGCATTGGCGGCAATCCGGTTTGCTCTGACATCTGACCCAGACGGCGTCAGCCGCAACCCGCTCAACCTGAGCGTCGCATACGATCACCGGCGTGCGTCCCGGGTGCTTTTGTGCATCGAGGTCGCGATCATTTTCACGGTAATTTCCGGCACTTCACCCACCGCCGTCACCATATGCTCATCGCTTCGCGCCGTATGAGCGAATGCCGCCCCCCGATGCGCCGTACCTACCGCCAGGCCGCCGTCAGCGCGACTCCCGGGTTCGACGAAAACCGAAACTGTCGCCAGCCCGTCGGTATAGACGATGTGCTGGGTCGGCGCGTCCGAGTCCGCCAGGTACTCGCTGTTGGTCGCCTCCAGCCGGAATCCGGGTGGCAAATCCGCGGCTTGCCAGACATCGGACTGCGCCTGCTGGGGATCCCGACCCTGACCGCGCTCGTAGTACCAGGTGAAATCGCTTGCATCGACGCCCGGTTTTACCGCCGACGCCGGTATTTCGTCGCTGAGGGTAATGCTGTGAAAGAGAATCTGCTCGATAACGCCGCCATCTTCTCCAAGCAGCTGGGTCTTGAGCGGCAGCGATGTCGATTTTTCGAGCCAGAGCTTGTAGACATAGCGGAATTCGTCGCGCGGCTCGATTACCAGCACCCGGGTATCGAGGCGTAACAGCTTCTCGACGCCGAGCGATACGAAATCGTAATACAGGCCGAGTTTGTCGGAATACTGCGGCAGATTGGCAAACAACGGGTTCTGATTATTGCGCTTTTCGACAAAAACCGACCGTCGGTCGGGCAAAATACAGCGCACTTCCTCGTCGCTGCGGATGATCTCGCGGCCGGAACCGTCGATGGAGACCAGGCGTTCGGTAATTCTGCCCTCCCCATCGACCCGGTGTACGACCTTCATCGTTTCCGAACGGCCGAGATGGGTGTGGATGAAAACCCCTTCGTAATTCGTCCGCTCAAGCGCCCACGCCATTTCCCGCAACAAGCTGCTGGGTTCTGACTCGGCGATCGCCAGAGCACTTAGAGAGAATAAGGCGAGTCCGGCAAGACTGCGCGAAAGTGACCTCATTGCCCGGTCTCGCCCTCTGCATCATCGGCCGGCGCGGCGGTGTCGAGATCACCTGGACCCTCAGCCGAACCGGGGGTGTCCGCTTCCGGCGGCTCGGCAATCACCCGGCTGTAGGTGCTCTTGCGCGCCATCGGCGCATACTCACCATGGCGCAGGAAGTAATACTCCAAACGCTCGGGTTCGCCTGAACTGACCGTGGAGGTCGCTGGAACCGTGTAGGTCGGGCCGCCCTGCTGCATCGCCATACCGGGGGCCTCACCGCTAATCGGCATCTGTGACCCGGGCATCAGACTGAACAAGGCAACGAGCGCTACCGAGGCTGCGATCGCCATACCCAGAACCGGACGCAGGTAGGACTGCAACCCGCCGATGGTCGGCAGCGGCCCGGATGGTTCCGAGGCAACTCCGGCGCGCACGCGCTCGGCAAACCCCGAGTCCAGCAACAGCGGCGCGCCGCGCAGCACCTCACCGATAATCGCGAACCGCGAATACTGTGCGCGCAAAGGTAAATCGCGCGCCAGACGCTCTGCGAGCAGTTCGAATTCGGTGCTATCCAGTTCATCGTCAATCAGCGCCGAAATCTGAAAATCTAAAGGACTCGCCATGTCGGCTCCTCAATTCACCAATGGCTGCAAACGTTTGTCTATCGCCTCGCGGGCGCGAAAAATTCGTGACCGCACCGTTCCGACCGGACAGGTCATCGCCTCGGCGATTTCCTCGTAGCTCATTCCCTCGATCTCGCGCAGCAAAATGGCGGTGCGCAAATCCTCGGGCAATCCCCTTATCGCATCTTCGACCGCTTCGCGAATCTCGTTGCTGAGCAACAATCCTTCCGGGGTATCGATATCCCTCAGGCGATTGCTCAGCTCGTACTGATCCGGATCCTGCAGATCGAGTTCAAAATCCACCGGCCGCCGTTTGGCCGCAACCAGGTGATTCTTTGCCGTGTTAATCGCGATCCTGTAAAGCCAGGTGTAAAAAGCGCTGTCTCCGCGGAACGTCGCCATCGCACGGTAGGCCTTGAGAAAAGCCTCCTGGGCAACATCCATAGCCTCGGACGGATCCTTCACGTAGCGCATCACCAGCTTGACGATCTTGTGCTGATATTTCAGAACCAGAAGATCAAAGGCGCCTTTGTCCCCTTTCTTGACACGCCCGACCAGTTCGCGATCAGTTGTCTTTCCCGGCATCGACGCCCCCCACTGGGTGAGTACGCCGGATTGCCACAGTCATAGACCCTGCGTCAGGCGGAAAGTTCTTACCAGTTTGATCGGTATTTTCCGCAAGAAATCCCCACCTCAGAAAAACCGCCAGACGTCGGCGCTGCGCCGCGGAAACCGTCTCCGGAGTCAGGCAAATGCGATACTTTCGCCCATTATGGTCGAGCCAGACCATTGTTATCAAATAATCGCCCAGACAAACCGACTCAACGAGAGTTGCGGCCACCTGACCACCGTCCCGCACCTCCAGCCACCATCCCCTCTTCTCGCTGTAGCCGCAACGCCGGATCGCCGCTGCCATGCAGAGTTCCGAGTGCAGCAATAATGCGGCGCTGCAAAAGACACTGATCCCCAGCAGGGTCGCCACCGGGCCGGAAACGGCAGTGAGCACGATACCGGCCAGCGCGAGGGCGTGAGTCAACATAATGAAGACCGCGACCCCGATACCAGCCCGCGGCTCAATTATGCGGTTCACCGCGGACCTGGCCGACAATCGCTTTCAGTGATTCGTCTTCGGGCGCCGAACGTCCGAGCAGATAGCCATACAGCTCGGGGTCCTGCAGCTCCAGCAACGCACGGAATGCGGCCTGGTGTTGCGCAGTTGCCCGCTCATAACAGCGGTCGAGATATCGCTCGAGCAATTGGTCGAGCTCTTTCATCCCGCGACGACATTGCCAGCGAAGACGGGACAGTTCACTCATAGTGTGCAGTGCAATCGACCGCTAGTGGCGCCGCTCGACAAGGGCCTTTTTGATTTCACCAATGTAACGCGCCGGATTGAGGTTCTTGGGGCAGGTTCTTGTGCAATTCATGATGGTATGGCAGCGATACAGCCGGAACGGGTCTTCGAGCTCGTCGAGCCGCTCACCGGTGGCCTCATCGCGGCTATCGACGATCCAGCGATACGCCTGCAGCAGGATTGCCGGGCCAAGATAACGATCGCTGTTCCACCAGTAACTGGGGCAACTGGTCGAACAGCATGCACACAGAATGCAGGCGGACGGATCATTGATCAGCTCCTGCTCCTCTTTTGACTGCAACCGCTCGCCGTCCGGCGGCGGCGGCGTGCGCGCCTGGAGCCACGGCTTGATCGAGGCATACTGGGCGTAAAAATTGGTCAAATCCGGAACCAGATCCTTGACGACCGGGAGATGCGGGAGCGGATAGATCTTGACGTCACCCTTGATCTCGTCACTGGCCTGGATGCAGGCCAGTGTATTGCCACCATCGATGTTCATTGCGCAGGAACCGCAGATACCCTCGCGACAGGAGCGCCTGAAGGTGAGCGTGGGGTCGATCTCGTTCTTGATTTTTATCAGAGCGTCGAGAACCATTGGCCCGCAGCTATCCATGTCGACCTCGTAAGTATCCACGCGTGGAGTCTCTCCGCTGTCGGGATCGTAGCGATAAACGATGAAGCGGCGCACATTCCTCGCACCGTCTGCGGCCTTGAAAAGTTTTCCCTTGCCAATACGCGAGTTTGCGGGGAGTCGGAACTGAGCCATATGGCGAAGTCTCCTTGAGCGGTTTCAGTCAGTACACGCGAGCCTTGGGTGGAACGGCCTCGACTTCGTCTGTCAGAGTCTCCTCGTGCACCGGACGATAATCGATACGAACTTCGGTCGGGCTAGGCAGCCACGCCAGAGTATGTTTCATCCAGTTTGCGTCATCCCGATCGGAGAAATCCTCGCGCGCATGCGCGCCGCGGCTTTCCTTGCGGTTCTCCGCCGAGCAAATGGTGGCGAGCGCCTGCCCCAGCAGGTTCTCGAGCTCCATGGTTTCGACCAGGTCGGTGTTCCACACCATCGAGCGGTCCGCAACCTTGATGTCCGCGAATTCGGCACATGCTGCCTGTAACAGATCGATACCCTCACGCAAAACCTCGCCGGTGCGAAACACAGCGGCATGGTTCTGCATGATCTTTTGCATTCTCAGACGCAAATCGGCCGTGGTAACACTGCCATCCGCATGGCGGAGCCGATCGAAACGATCAACTGCCGCTTGCCCGGCATCGCCGGCCAAAGGCTTGTGGCGCTGGTTCGGCGCGACGACGCTGCCGCAGCGGTGCGCCGCGGCGCGGCCAAACACAACGAGATCGAGCAATGAATTCGACCCCAGGCGGTTGGCGCCATGGACCGAAACGCAGGCAGCCTCACCGATCGCCATCAGGCCGGGAACCACATGTTCCGGATCGCCGTCTTTGACTGTTACCACCTCGCCATGGTAATTGGCGGGAATTCCGCCCATGTTGTAGTGCACAGTCGGCAACACCGGGATCGGCTCCCGGGTTACGTCCGTACCCGCGAAAATCTTGGCTGTCTCGGCAATCCCCGGCAGACGCTCGTTGATAACGTCCGGGCCGAGATGCTCGAGGTGCAGATGGATGTGATCTTTCTCCGGCCCCACGCCGCGGCCTTCGCGGATTTCAATGGTCATCGAACGGCTTACGACATCGCGCGATGCCAGGTCTTTCGCGTTTGGCGCATAACGCTCCATAAAACGCTCACCGTCGGAATTGGTGAGATAACCGCCCTCGCCACGCACTCCCTCGGTGATCAGGCAACCGGCACCGTAGATGCCGGTGGGATGGAACTGTACGAATTCCATGTCCTGCAGCGGCAGGCCGGCGCGCAATACCATGCCGTTGCCGTCGCCGGTGCAGGTATGCGCCGAAGTGCAGGAAAAATAGGCGCGGCCGTACCCGCCCGTTGCCAGTATCGTCATATGCCCACGGAACCGATGGAGAGTGCCATCGTCCATCCGGTAGGCGACAACGCCGCGGCACTGCCCATCCTCCATAATGAGGTCGACCGCGAAATACTCGATAAAAAACTCGGCATCGTGTTTGAGCGACTGCTGGTAAAGCGTATGCAGCATCGCGTGACCGGTGCGATCGGCCGCGGCACAAGTGCGCTGCGCCGTGCCCTCGCCAAAATGCGTCGTCATGCCGCCAAACGGCCGCTGGTAAATCTTGCCTTCCTCGGTACGCGAGAACGGGACCCCGTAGTGCTCGAGTTCGATGACCGCATCCGGTGCTTCCTTGCACATATACTCGATCGCATCCTGATCGCCGAGCCAGTCCGAACCCTTGATGGTGTCGTACATATGCCAGCGCCAGTCGTCCTCGCCCATATTGCCGAGCGCGGCACTGATGCCACCCTGGGCCGCGACGGTGTGACTGCGCGTCGGGAACACCTTGGAGATGCAGGCAGTCCTGAGGCCTTGCTCCGCAAGCCCGAAAGTCGCGCGCAGACCCGCCCCGCCGGCGCCGACGACGATGACGTCGTAGGTATGGTCGATGAATTCGTACGTTCGGCTCATGCTCAGGCTCCGAAACTGATCCGCAATACGGCGAATATTCCGGCCACCGCGGCAAACAGATGAATGAATTTAGCCAGCACCAGGGCGACGACCTTACCGCCGTCTTCGTGGGCGTAATCCTCGATCACGACCTGGACGCCAAGGCTCGAATGGTAGAAAAGAGTAGCCACCAGGATAATCAGCAGTATTGAGTTCAGCGGCGCGCCGAGCCAAAGTCTGACCGTCTGGTAGTCGAACCCGTCAAGACCGACCAGCGCAAAAGCGAACCAGACGCCGAGTAATGCAAGCGCTGCAGCGGTCACCCGTTGTGACCACCAGTGCCCGGTCCCGTCTTTGGCCGAACCCAGCCCAAGCGCTTTGCCAAGCGGTGTACGAAGACTCATACCGAACCTCCCGCCAGCAGCCCGACCCAGAACAGCAGCGTCAGTACGAACGACGCAATGACCACGGTCCAGCCGGACGCGTAGACCTGCGGTAATTCGAAGCCCCACCCGGCATCCCAGGCCAGGTGACGCAGACCGTTGCACAAATGGTAGAAAAAACAGTAACTGAAGGCGAACAAGATCAACATCACGGGGCCGGACCCGAGCACTTCGAGGGCGCCGGCGTAGGCCACCGGACCCGATGCCAGGGCAAGCAGCCAGTACGCAAGCAGCAGTGCGCCGAACGACATCACTACCCCGGTAATGCGATGGAGGATCGAAAGCACCGATGTGATTTGCGGTCGGTAGACCTGCAAATGTGGTGAAAGCGGACGATTATCACTCGCCATCGTTAGTTACACCTTTTACTAGTCTGAATGGTCAAAGAGACAAAGCTCCATGCGCGACATTGACCCCGAGCGCGACGTCGCGCCGCTAAAAATCGATACAGCGCCCCGCCTTTTCCCAGTCGCCATAGCGCGTCGGATCGGGTCCGTCCCGGCCGCCGATCTCTTTCGCCTGTCCGGGCTCGGCATCAGGTGCCGCTGCGGAACCCGATTCGGCCTGTTCCGCGATGGGCAATTCGTTTTTTTCCTGGCGCTTTTGCATCCGGACTAGTCTGCCAGATCAACGTCCGTATTTCACCTTGCAATAGGGCTTTCAAGGGCCAAGAATGCGGCGCATATGAATGACCCGAGCAAACTGATGGACACGGTGGCAGCGGAAACCGGAAAAGCCTGGGCGATACCCCATTTCGGGGCGCTCCGGATCAGCGGTGAGGATGCCGCGTCTTTTCTCCAGGGCCAGCTCTGCAACGACGTGCGACGGCTCGATCAGGCGCATGCGCAGCTGACCGGCCTCAGCGACGCAAAGGGACGGCTTCAGGCAATAGCCTATGCGCTTGCGCCGCAACCGGACGCGATAGACCTGATACTGCCGCGGGAAATACTGGAGCCCGTCGCGGCAACACTGCAGCGCTACGTTCTCAGGGCCCGCCTGGAGATCACCGATTTCAGCGACGCTGTCGAACTCGCGGCCGTATCCGGGTCAGCGGCTTCGGCGTGGCTGGCCGACCACGGCATGGCTCAGGCCGTGCCCGGGCCAATGGCTGTGACCGCCGCCGCAGACTCACGGCTGGTCCGCCTGCCCGGGTCCGATAACGCCTACCTGCTGTGCCAGGCTCCCGGCACACACCCAATAGCGGCCGACAGCGGCGAAAAATGGGAGCTGCAACGTATCCGTGCCGGCGATCCGGCCATCTTTGCGGCCACCCGCGGGCTGTTCGTCGCGCAAATGACCAACCTGGACCTGCTCGACGGCATCAGTTTCGACAAGGGTTGTTACACCGGCCAGGAAGTCGTAGCGCGGACCCAGCATCTAGGCAGAATCAAGCGCCGAATGTTCCGGTTTGCGGTACCGGGCGGAAAATGCCCGGACCCGGGTACCGCGGTGACGAGCGGTGGTCAAAAGGTCGGTAACGTCGTGCGCTCGGCCGGCGCCGAATGTCTAGCGGTCGTTCGCACCGATGCGCTGGACGGCGAGATCTTCATCGAATTGCCGGGAGCTACCGTTGCGCCGGAGCTCCTGAGCCTGCCGTACCCGGTCGCCGGGTCCTGAACCTGCGGGTTACTGTTCCGGCCGCATATGCGGGAATAACAGCACATCGCGAATCGACGCCGAGTCGCTAAGCAACATCGCCAGGCGATCGATTCCGACCCCGAGCCCCGCCGTGGGAGGCAACCCGTACTCGAGCGCGCGAATGTAGTCGTGATCGAAATACATCGCCTCGAGGTCTCCCGCATCCTTGCTGGCCACCTGCTCGCTGAATCTGCGCGCTTGTTCCTCCGGGTCATTGAGCTCGGAAAATCCGTTGGCAATCTCGCGCCCCGTCAGGAACAGCTCAAACCGGTCGGTGATGAACGGGTCGGCGTCATTACTGCGCGCGAGCGGCGAGACTTCGGTTGGAAAGCCGGTGATGAATGTCGGCTGCCAAAGCCCGGGTTCGACGGTTTTCTCGAACACCTCGGTCAGCAGCTTGCCGGCACCCCAGGTCTTTTCAACATGCATCCCGAGGCCATCGCAAACGTCGCGCAGATAGGTGATGTCACGACGGCGGTCGGCGTCCATTTCCGGATTCGCCTGCAATACCGCCTCCTCCAGACTCTGGCGCCTGAACGGTGACCGGAGATCGACATCGCGGTCCTGGTAGCTGCAGGTACCGCCTCGCATCAATCCGCCGGCAAGTCCGTGAATCATACTCTCGACGAGTTCCATCTGGTCGTTGAAATCGGCGTACGCCATATACACTTCGAGCATCGTGAACTCGGGGTTGTGTTGCGTCGACACGCCCTCGTTGCGAAAGCTGCGATTGATTTCGTAGACCCGCTCAAATCCGCCCACGACAAGCCGCTTGAGATAGAGCTCTGGCGCAATGCGCAGGTACAGCTTCATATCAAGGGCATTGTGATGGGTGACAAAAGGTCGCGCCAGGGCGCCGCCCGGGATGGCATGCATCATCGGAGTCTCGACCTCCTGAAATCCCAGCGTATCGAGAAAATCGCGAATATACTTGACGACCCGGCTGCGGAGCCGAAAAACCTCACGCGACTCCTCGTTCATTATCAGGTCAACATAACGCTGGCGGTAACGCTGCTCCTGGTCGCTCAGGCCGTGGAATTTCTCCGGCAACGGTCGCAGCGATTTGGTCATCAGGCGGAGGCGTTCGACCCAGACCGACAGTTCGCCGGTTTTGGTCCTGAACAAGCGGCCTTCCGCGGCAACGATGTCGCCGACATCCCAGTGCCGAAACGCCTCGTAGACATCATCGCCGAGGGTATTGCGCTGGAGAAACAACTGGATCTGGCCACTGCGGTCCTGCAGCTTCGCGAAACTCGCCTTGCCCATCACGCGTTTGGCCATCATGCGCCCGGCGACGGATACACGAATGGTTTCGGCCTCCAGCGCATCGTTGTCCTTGGCGCCATGGGTCTCATGCAGCTCTTCGGCCAGCGCGTCCCGACGAAAATCGTTGGGGTAGGCGACGCCGCTCTCACGCAACGCCTGCAACTTCCGCCGCCGTTCCGCAATCAATGCGTTTTCTTCGTCGTGACTCATCTTCAATCTGTCCGTATCAGGCAACCCATGTCCATGATTCAAAGGCCCTGTTTCAGGCTCTCCTCGAGGAAACCATCGAGATCGCCATCGAGTACGGCCTGGGTATTGCCGACCTCGTGACCGGTCCGCAGGTCCTTTATACGCGACTGGTCAAGAACATAGGAGCGAATCTGGCTGCCCCAGCCGATATCGGCCTTGCCTGCCTCCACCTGGTCGGCCTGGGCACGCCGCTTCTGCATCTCGAGTTCGTACAGTTTGGCTTTGAGCTGTTTCATCGCAGTCGCTTTGTTCTTGTGCTGCGAGCGGTCGTTCTGGCATTGCACGACGATTCCGCTCGGTTCGTGGGTAATCCGCACGGCCGACTCCGTCCGGTTGACGTGTTGACCGCCGGCACCGCTTGCCCGGTAGACATCGATGCGCAAATCCGCAGGGTTGATATCGACCTCGATCTGATCGTCGATTTCGGGGGAAACGAATACCGCTGCGAACGAGGTGTGCCTGCGGCTGCCAGCGTCGAACGGCGACTTGCGCACCAGCCTGTGCACCCCTGTCTCGGTGCGCAGCCAGCCATAGGCATAGTCACCGCCAAACCGTACAGTTGCGCTTTTTATACCGGCGACTTCACCCGCCGAGGCTTCGATGATTTCCGTATCGAAACCGCGTGCTTCGCCCCAGCGCAGATACATCCGCAGCAGCATCTCGGCCCAGTCCTGAGCTTCGGTCCCACCGGACCCGGCCTGAATATCGAGAAAGGCGTTAGCGCTATCGAGTTCTCCGGCAAACATACGCCTGAACTCCAGCTGCGAAGTCTGTTCCTCGAAGCGATCGAGGTCGGATACGATCTCGCCAACGGTTGCCTCGTCCTGCTCCTCGAACGCCATTTCAAGCAGTTCGGCGGCATCTGCCACCCCGCCGCTTATTTGCTCAAGCAAACCTGTGACCTGCTCGAGCTGCGCGCGTTCCCGACCCAGGCTCTGGGCACGCTCCTGATCGCTCCAGACCTCCGGGTCTTCGAGCTCGCGCTCTACCTCCTGCAGCCGTTCGCGCTTGTTTTCGTAGTCAAAGATACCCCCTCAGCGCATCGCTGCGCTCCCGGAGATCCTGGATTCTGCTGCGTATCTGGCCGATTTCCATAGCTCAGCCCCCTGAGGAAGAAGCGCGCCATAGTAGGGAAATTTGCGGCCGCGCGAAAGCTCGCCGGCAGCGCCCGTCAATTCAGGCCGATGTGCTCAACGATGAGCTGCGGCGTGCGCCGGCCACGATACTCATTGACTTCGAGGCGATAAACCAAACGCACAGGTACCGCGCCGACCGCGGAAATCAGGTCTGCCTGGTTGAATGCAATCGCGTCGAGAAGCGGACCCGTTGCGCCACCCGAACGGACCTTAAGTTTCAAATGGCGGGCAGCGACAATACGGGCATCTTCGACGTCGAACTCGCCATCGAACAACGGCGGCGGAAACTGCTGCCCCCATGGCAGACACTCGCGTAACAATTGCGCCGTCTCGAGCGTGTGCTCGGCCGCGCTCAGCTCCCCGTCGGTCACCAGCGTACCGTGGAGATCCATATGCGGTGCCCATTGCGCCACCTCGGCGTCTATCGCCGCCGCAAATTCCGCCAACTTCGCTTCTTTGAGGCTTAGGCCGGCCGCCATTGAGTGACCACCGAACTTGTCCACCAGGCCACGATTACGAACCGCGACGTTGTCGAGCGCATCGCGAATATGCAAACCGGTGACCGAACGCGCCGAGCCCTTCAGCACATCGCCGTCGCCGCGCGCAAAAGCGAACACCGGGCGATGCGTCTGCTCCTTGATGCGTGCCGCCACCAGGCCAACGACACCCTGGTGCCAGCTCTCGTCGAACAGACAGAGGCATGCGGGCAATTGCGCATCCAGGCGGAGATTCTCCACGATTCGCATCGCTTCCGCCTGCATCTGGCTCTCGATTTCCCGGCGCTGAACATTTAACGCCGACAATTGCGCGGCCATCTCCGCTGCCGCAGCCGGTTCGTCCGTCAGCAGGCACTCGATACCAAGACTCATGTCCTCCAGCCGCCCGGCCGCGTTCAGCCGCGGTGCCACGGCAAATCCGAGATCGGTGGCGATAGTCCCGCGCCAGTCCCGTCCCGCCTCGGTCATCAAGGCGACGATGCCCGGGACACAGCGTCCTGCTCGTATCCGCCGCAATCCCTCAGCGACCAGGATACGGTTGTTACGGTCGAGCGGAACGACATCGGCAACCGTGCCGAGCGCCACCAGGTCGAGAAGCCGGGTGACATGGACGGAGTCCATCCTGACGCGGCGCGCAAGCGCTGCGACAAGATAAAAAGCAACACCGACCCCGGCCAGGGACTTGCTCGGGAAATCGTCTCCCGCGAGGTTCGGATTGACGATGGCCGCGGCCGCCGGAAGCAACTCTCCGGGAAGATGGTGATCGGTTATCAGAACCTCGATACCGAGTGCGTTGGCGCGCTCGACTCCCTCGATACTGGATATTCCGTTGTCCACGGTGACCAGTAATTGCGGTGCCTCCGCCGATGCCAGATCGACGATCGCCGGCGTCAACCCGTAGCCGAATTCGAAACGGTTTGGAACGAGGTACCCGGCATCCGCGCCGAGCTGACGCAGCACGCGCAAAACCAGTGCGGTGCTGGTCGCGCCATCCGCATCGAAATCGCCGACGACGACAATCCGGCTTCCCGCCTCGAGATGCCGGTGGAGCACATCGACTGCCGCCGGCAGTGAAGCGAGTTTTCCGACTCCAATCAGGCCACCGAGCCGATGCTCGAGTTGGTCTGGGCTCGCTATGCCTCGGGCGAGGAGGACCCGGCGCAGAACTTCAGGCAGCTCGCGCGGCAAACGATCCTCGATCGAAATCTCGCGCCGTACTATCCGGCGGCTCATCGCTGACGCCCCACCTGCGGCGTGGCTCGGCGCCAGATCCGCAGCGGATCGAACCTGCGCCAGCTGAACACGCGGCCAAGCGCGTCGGCCAGCCTGAGTTCGCGCAGTCGGCCTGCCAACAACTGGCGCCGCGCCTCGACCAGCCAGTCAACCATCCGATCGAGCGCCTGGTCCATTTCGCCAGCTTCGGCCAGAACCTTGTTCGGACTCAACATGAGCAATGCTTCGTGGTCGAGATCTCGCCAGAAGCCGGGGTCGCGCGGCGACGGCAACGGTCGCATTTCTTCATTCATCATTCGTCCGAGCCCCCCGAGGAAAGGGTCCTCGCCAAACAGCTGCCGCGTCGCACATCCGGCGCCCGGCCCGACCGCGCGGCCTCCACCCCAGAACCAGAGGCTGTTGACCGTCGGCAGTCCGCGCAGCGCGCGTTCGCGATTGAGCGGATGATCGCTCAACACGATCTGGATTTCACTCATCAGCTGGCGCAGCGGCGCCGCCTTTTCTCCCCGCGGCAACGTTGCCGACAGTCCGGCCCTGCTGACCTCGGCAGGCGTAGCAGCGTCGACCGCGGGCCACGCCATATCGCGGACGTACCATCGTTCCGCCACCGGCGCGACGAGTTTGTGCCCCGGCCACCCCAGCGCTGCGGCAATATCGGCGGCGAGCGCGCGGGCCTCGTTCAAATCAAGTTCGAGTTCAGCGCCGAAAACCACGCCCGCGGCATTGCTGCTGCCTAATTCTATGTGCACGGGGTCGGCGCGCCAGCAGTCGATGGCAGGGGCAGCGCCGAACTCATGCAGCCATGTCACCGGCGCCACCGCAACCGGGGTGACCGGGTCTCCACCCGCGAGGGTGAAGAGCCCCGCCTCGCACGTTGTGGGAGAGAAAATGGTGGCCGTCGCACGCGCAAGCATTGCGTTCAAGACAGCGCGCTGGCTGCGACTGCCACGCGTGGCGGCGGTCGCGCTCAGACACGCAAGATGCGGTTCGACGAGGGTGATAACGGTTGGCACGGACAAGCAAGGACCTGGCGCGAGCGGGAATCAGAGTCGGGATGGTGCCTGAGCGAGTCCGCCGCAACAAGCGCGGACGCTCCCGATCGGAGCCCAATGCAGGTAGCATTGCGTCATGCAGTTTCATCGCGAACACGCAGCGGGAATCAATATGATTCGCGCGATCCGTGAGGATGCGATCCAGGTCGGCGAACGCTGGTACTCGGACACGCTCGTCGTCACCCCCGACGCGATCATTCCCGACTGGTCGCCAGTCAACATCGCGTCGCTGACGGAAAGCGATCTGGAAGTGGTCTGGGCGCTCGCGCCCGAATTGGTGCTCCTCGGAAGCGGGCCCGCAATCGAGTTTCCTTCACCCCGCTTGCTGACACTCGGTCCGCAGCGCGGTATCGGGTTCGAGGTAATGGACACCGCCGCCGCCTGCCGGACCTACAACATCCTCGCGTCCGAAGGGCGCAAGGTTGCCGCCGCTCTGATTGTCACCGCACGCTAATCGAACAGGGTGTCTTCGGACAGACCGTGACTCTCCATCACGCTGCGCAGCCGTGCCAGCGCATCCATCTGGATCTGCCGCACCCTTTCCCGCGTGACGCCGATCTCAGCGCCTACCTGCTCCAGCGTCGCGCGTTCGTAACCATGGATACCAAAGCGCCTTTCCACGACCGCACGCTGTTTCTCGCTGAGGCAATCGAGCCATTTCTCTACCGCCGAATTCAGATCCTCGCCCTGCAACTGCGCCGAAGGTTCGTGATTATCGTCATCGGGGATCGTGTCCAGCAGGCTGCGCTCACCATCCTGACCAACCGGGGCATGCGCGGAACAGACCCGTTCATTCAGGCCCTTCATGCGCTCGATGTCGTTGACGTGACAATGCATTCGCTCGGCGACCTCCTCGGCGGTCGGGCGCCGATCGAGCTCCTGGCTCAGGTCCCGATCCGTTCGCAGGTAGGCATTGATTTCCTTGACCACGTGAATGGGCAAGCGAATGGTGCGGGTCTGGTTCATGATCGCGCGTTCGATAGTCTGACGAATCCACCACGTGGCGTATGTGGAAAATCGGAATCCCCGTTCCGGGTCGAACTTCTTGACTGCATGAATCAGGCCCAGATTGCCCTCCTCGATAAGATCGAGCAAAGGCAGACCGCGGTTCATATACCGCCGCGCGATCTTGACCACCAGCCTGAGATTGCTTTCGATCATGCGCTGACGCGCGCTGTGATCTCCGCTGCGGGCGAGGCGCGCATAATGTACTTCCTCTTGCGCGGTCAGAAGCGGCGATATTCCGATCTCATTGAGATAGAGACGCGTCGGATCGTGCTGATCGCTCCCGTTCGCCTTGGCGGCAGACTTTTCAGACGATACTCCCGAGTAGGCGCCCTTGCGCACGACCCTGTCGCGGCTATCAGCCCCTTTTGACGGGGCTATGGTCCTGCCCTCCCGGTAACTCCCATTGACACTCGAATCCTTTGAAGCCATTTGCACCCTCTTTGTTATTTTGACGGGTGCGCCGTCGCTACACTTCCCTTTTCAATAACGGTCAGCCTTACCTCCGCGGAAGATAACTAAGAGGATTGACGGGCTCACCATTGAGACGGATTTCGAAGTGCAACACCGGCCGCCTGCCCGGCCCCTCTCCCATTGCGGCAATACGCTGACCCGATTTAACCAGATCACCCTCTTCGACATAGAGCGCATCGTTGTGCCCATAGGCACTGAGAAAGGCATCGTTATGTTTGACGATAATAAGCTTACCGTAACCGATTAGTCCACTGCCCGAATAAACTACGCGCCCTTCGGCTGCAGCAACAATCGAGTCACCACGTTTACCACCAATGCTAATTCCCTCGCCCAGGCCGCCACGTTCACCGTAGCCGACAAGCAAAGGTCCGGCCGTCGGCCAGCGCCAGCGCGGTACTGGCTGCACTGCAGCATTGCGCGGCGGAGACGGCCTTGCAGAGCTGGCGGAACGGTCACTCGCTGGTGGCTTCGGCGTCGGATTTTGCGTCGCAACACGAGTCTCGCTACTGCCTTGAGCAGGCGGTACCAGGCGAATGACCTGCCCGGGATAAATCAACCGGCCCTGGCCAAGATCATTCCAGCTTGCGAGTTCACGGTGATCAAGACCATGACGGAAAGCGATGGAGTAAAGCGTGTCGCCCTCGCGTACGACATAGCTATCCGGCTCCCATTGCAATGCGCGGCCGCTGCAACCGGCGATGACCACCATTACAGCGGCCGCCAGCATCAGGCGCCATGACATCAGAGAACCAGGAGGGCCACCACCAGTATTACAACCAGTAACCAGCCGAATACATCGATGTACTTGCGCAGCGCCGGCTCGACCCGGGCCCCGCCCCAGTGGACCAGCCCCGCCACCAGGAAAAACCGCGCGCCGCGGCCAATCAGCGACGCCACCGCGAACCCGGGTAACGACATCGCCGCAGCACCGGCAGATATCGTGAACAGCTTGTACGGCACCGGCGAAAAGCCCGCCGCAAAAACCGCCCAGAATCCCCATTTTTCAAACCATTCCTGCACCCGCAGATAACCGTCCCAGTATCCGAACTGCTGCATCCACCCGCTGATCCAGTCCAGCGAGAAGTAACCGAGCGCATAGCCGAACAAGCCGCCGAAGACTGACGCTAGCGTCGTGATCAACGCATAGCGGAAAGCCTTGTCCCGCTGCGCCAGCACCATTGGCGCAAGCAATACATCGGGTGGTATCGGGAAAAAGGACGACTCGGCAAAGCTCAATCCGGCGAGATAGCGTGGCGCATGCCGATGCTGTGACCAGGACAGAACCTTGTCGTACAGCGGACCAAAAATCTTCATCGCCGCACACCCTCGATCAACGGGACGAAGCTGACCCCATCCAGTGCTTCCTGTTCGAAAACGTTCCCGCGCCGCGTTACCCGCAGCAAACGCTGACCGCCACCTCCGCCGACCGGCATGATCAGGCGTCCGCCGTCAGCCAGTTGCTGCAACAAGGCCTCCGGCAGATTGGGAGCAGCGGCCGCAACGAGGATTCCGTCAAACGGCGCCTCCGACGGCCAGCCCTTCCAGCCGTCACCCAGACGCAACCGAACCTGGTAAAGATCGAGCATCCTCATCCTCTCGCGTGCACGCCGTATCAGCGCATCGATACGCTCGATACTGAACAGGCGACCGACCAGCGGCGCCAGAACCGCCGTCTGGTAGCCACAGCCGGTTCCGACCTCCAGCACCTTATTCAGCTGGCCTGCCTCGATCAGCAGATCGGTCATGCGCGCGACCACGTAGGGTTGCGAAATCGTCTGGCCAAACCCGATCGGCAATGCCGTATCTTCATAGGCGCGACTAGCAAGCGCCTCGTCGACGAACAGGTGGCGCGGCACGTTGCGTATACGCTCGAGAACCTGTTCGTTGCCGACACCCTGTTCGCGCAGCCGCTGGACCAGCCTTTCGCGGGTCCGCGCCGAGGTCATCCCGATACCGTGCAAATCTTGGCGCGGCTTCCTCATGAAGGCAGCCATTCCGCGAGGGGACCGACATCAGCATGCCGGGTCAGGTCGACTTGCAGCGGCGTTACCGACACAAACCCGTTGCCAACCGCATGAAAGTCCGTGCCCGGTCCGGCGTCCTGTTCTGGTCCGGCCGGCCCCACCCAGAAAATCGGCCTGCCCTTGGGATCTTCTGCCCGCACTACCGGTTCCGCGCGATGACGGTTGCCCAGACGGGTCGCGCAAAAACCGCGCAGTTGATCGAATCCGATATCCGGCACATTGACGTTGAGGATAGTCTCGGGGGGCAGAGGATCCCGCGCCATCCGCTCCACCAGCATGTGCGCGACCCGGGCTGCAGTGTCGAAGTGGCGCGGTCTCTGGCCAACGAGGGAAACGGCCATTGCCGGCAAGCCCAGACAACGCCCCTCCATCGCAGCGGCAACTGTGCCGGAATAGAGGACGTCATCGCCGAGGTTGGCGCCATCATTGACCCCGGACACCACCATATCCGGCTCGGGCTCGAGCAGACCGGTGACGGCAAGATGCACACAGTCTGTCGGCGTTCCGTTCACGAAAAACACGTTCGGTGCCGCCTCGAAAACCCGCAGCGGAGCGTCGAGGGTCAACGAGTTGCTGGCACCGCTGCGATTGCGCTCGGGCGCGACGATAACGGTATCTCCGAGGGGTGCAAGCGCGGCTGCCAGCGCTTCGATCCCGCTTGAGCGGTAACCGTCGTCGTTGCTTATCAGTATTCGCACCCGCCTCTTCCACTACTGCCCATCGATTCGGCGCTAACTATATCGGAATCGCGCCTCGCTGACCCGCGTTAGCTCGCGTTTTCGGAAAAACGATTTTCACCCTGTTGAGGTAAACTGCGGCCACCATGGCAGACAATGACGACGACCTGTTCCGGCGGGCAATGTCCGATGTGCGCCCGATCAAGCAGACCCGCACGGAGTCGATAAACACGAAACCTGAACCGCGCGCGCTGTTGCGCCGTCGCGATGAGGCGGCCGTTCTCGAGGACAGCCTGCGGGATCACCCCGAACGCAGCGATCTGGAGAGTGACGACGAAATGACATTTCGTCGCGACAACGTCTCCCCGGTTACCCTGCGGCGATTGCGCCGAGGCCGTTTTCGGGTCGATCAGGAAATCGATCTGCACGGGCTCACACGCGCCGAGGCGCGCGCCACACTGCTGGAATTCATCGTGGAAGAATCGCAGCATGGATCGCGCTGTGTACGGGTCATCCATGGCAAGGGTCTTCGCTCGGGTCACCGCGGACCGATACTGAAGCAAAGCGTGAATCGGTGGCTGCGCCGTCTCGACAACGTGCTGGCGTTTACTCCGGCCCGGCGGGTCGACGGCGGCAGCGGCGCGCTGTACGTCCTGCTTCGCGGTTAATTATCCGTGCAACTCCCTGAGCGCAACGATCTCGCGCAGAACGGTCGTTGCGAAACCTCCAGGGCGAAGACGGAACTTTACAACCAGCCCCGCGGCATCAAATTCCCAGTCGAGATCACGCGGTACCAGACGCAGGCTCCTGCGCTGCGCATCGACTCCGGCGCGAACCAATCCATCGACCATTGCAGCGAATGGCTCGGTCACCTCGGTCTCGAGACGCAGGCGCTCGCTATCGCGCCCCGCTTTCCCCTCGCGACCTGGCAGCGGGCCGGTCGGATGTATCTCGAGCGCATCGAGCCTGCGCCCGAGCTCATCATCGCCGCCGTCAACATCAAATATGCTGCGGCTATGCTCCAGCATCGCAAGATCACCGTCGATAAAGCGATTCCAGTTACCGAGCCGGACCCGACGCGCCAGAACAAGGTCGAACAGCGCGGCGCGCGCGCTCGAAAAAACCAGTCCACGCCGTTCGCGGCCACCGAAGCGCTGACCGTCGACGAGGCAACGCCAGGCAAGACCAAGGTTGTTGCCGTCGCGACCAAAACGCTGCGGGCCAAAAAAGTTGGGGCAGCCAGAAACCCTTAGCTCCTCCAGGCGTTCCTGCACACCCTGGCGGTCACCATCGAGTTCGCGGATTCGGATCTCGAATTCGTTCCCGGCAAGCGCTCCCCGGCGTAGCTTGCGCCGATGCCGTGAGATTCCAAGGACCTCATAGCCGGGTCCTTGCAACTGCCCCGGGGTCGGTATTGTCTTTCCGGGCAGATGGATACTAAAGAACTGGCGGGTTATCGCGCGCCGGTCTTTCATTCCCGCATAGCTGACGGCGGAGCGTTGAACCTGTAACGACTGAGCCATCTGCCGGGCTACCCAATCCGTATTGCAGTCGGTCTTCTCGACTTCAAGCAACACGTGCTCGCCGTCACCGTCCGCCTCGAATCCCAGCTTCTCGATGACCCGAAAATCCTCAGGCCGCTGGCGGATCACAGCGCTTGCCGGAGGTGGCCCGAACGCGTTGCAGCACACAGTGGCCGCGTGCGAGTCTCGCAGAAGAGCTTCAGTCACTGCGTTCGATTACGGCGACGGCATGCGCGGCCAGGCCTTCCCGTCGCCCTACCAGACCCA
>Ga0316191_10000296_pt1 | contig 30967 bp, 34 predicted proteins | sample Eddworburr2cm_MG_FD_204928 | JGI IMG/M metagenome (GOLD analysis project Ga0316191, IMG submission 204928) | Coastal sediment microbial communities from Maine, United States - Eddy worm burrow 2 cm | ecosystem: Environmental > Aquatic > Marine > Coastal > Sediment | place: USA: Maine...
TGTATCATATGGTGAATATTAATATATATTGCTGAATTAGAATACATGAATCATCACGATATGAAAGTCATCGACATCTGGCCAAGATTCGAACTTCTGATGTTTGATCTGAAAAACTACGAAATATCCTACATCTGTTAGGTGACCCTCCGGCTAATATGGCCTCATGTTTCACATTATTGATGATGGAGAGATCGCTGCATCGCTACTTGCCCAAATGATTGGGTTGTTTGGCGAAAAGGCTACGTTTTTTTTGTCGCCCGTTAAATATTTGGAGTATGCAAAAAGCCCTGAATATCAGAAGCCGATTGCAGTATTTACCGATGTCGATATGCCGAAGATAAACGGACATGAGCTCATTGAAAAAACACGTAGGATTCATCCGGAAACGAAATTTGTGATTGTATCGGGGCGGCCAGCTATTGAACACGACGAAAAAACATGCGTCTGTGTGCATCTTTGTAAACCCTTTTATCCTGATGATATTGAGCAGGTCATTCATACACTTAAAGCATGCTCAAACTGGCAACCTTCGCCTCTATTCGGGTGCGAAAAGCTAAGCGATCTCTCGCTTCGAAATAGTGTTAAATGGACCTGCCCGCACATCAAAGAATGTTAAACGGAGCGGATACCTCTGCCGAGATCTGAGCCTCTGTTTAAAAGCTGTTTTTCAGCCTTAATAGAGGCAAATAGAAATGGCGCACCCTACAGGAGTCGAACCTGTGACCTTCGGCTTCGGAGGCCGACGCTCTATCCAGCTGAGCTAAGGGTGCATCAGACAGGAGTCGGCATCATAGGCTGACGCCCCATCCGGTCAAGCGCAATGCAACTGGCCCTCTTACAGGGCTTGCACTTCGGGCAGAGGTTGAACATCCTTCGACTGGAGATAAATGATTCTCAGGGGTTTTTCATGAACACTATCATCAAGCTACTATTCGTCGGATTGATGCTCTCTTTCACGGCTTGCGGCTTGGCTGCAAAACCGGATGCAGGCAAGGCAGAAAAACCGTTCGCGTCAAAATCAGGCGAACAAACTACAGCTGCCACCCCGGTTAATATGGTGGATGAGTTTGATGACATCCCAGTCCCTGTTGAGCTAAAACGTGACGCCGAACAGAGTTCTGTTTACGAAGCCCCTGGTTTCGCTGTCGGTGTAATCGTCTATGAGGGTTACTATAAATCGGCAAGTATCGCCAAATTCTTCCGTGCCGAGATGCCCAAGTTTGAGTGGCAGTTCATCAACGCCTTCAGTGAAGGCAAGCGTTATACCCTTACATTCCTGAAAGCGAACCGCTCATGCACCATCGCCATTGAAGAGGCTTCGCTCTCAACCCGCGTTGTTCTTCGGGTGGGGCCAACCGGAGCTACGAACTAGAGCGTTTCAGTCTCTAAGTGATCAAGCAGCCTATCAGCATTGTCGCACAGCATCCGGTAGGCATCTTCAAAACCATCGGGGCCACCGTAATAGGGATCGGGGACATCGGGAACCCGCTCATGATCGGGTTCAAACTGGCGCATCAAAAGCAATCGATCTTCCGACACACCCATTCTAACAAGGTCAGCGTAATTGCTGGCATCCATGGCAATAAACCAATCCCATTGACTCACTTTTGCAGCTGTGATCTGCTGGGCCTTATGACTACTTAGATCAAGGCCATGTTCACTAGCAGTTTGTGCCGAACGATGGTCAGCGCCATTGCCGATATGCCAACTCCCTGTGCCTGCTGAGGCAAAGTGAAACGTTTCATTCAGGCCACGCTTTTCCGCTTGCCCGGCAACCACCACTTCGGCCAAGGGCGAACGACAGATATTACCAAGACAGACAAATAGAACTTTGACCTGACTCATGCGGCACTCTGCTTGGCCAACAGCGTTTTCTCTGCTTGAGATATCTGCAGATAGACCGGTTGCGGATAGATGGGCAACGACTCCGTTTGAACCGCTGCCAACCTCATCCTGATCACGCTCGCCAACGCCTCAGCACGACCGGTGACAGCTTCAAGTTTCGCCCAGTCGACCAGATCGACCGGCGGATCAGATTCTGCGATGTAAAATGAGGGTTCAATATTGCCAGTGCTTTCCCACCTATTGCAGGCATCCTCTTCGATAGGGTGTCCCTGCCGGTAGTGGCCGACAAACACCTCACCGGCACGTGCATCTTCCAATACCCAGACATCACCATCGTGATCGGCACGAGCTGCTGTAACAGCAAGAGATGAGACAGGAACGACAGGCAGCTGTAGCGAGGCGTTGATGCCTGCCAAGGCGGCTGCGGCAATACGAAGGCCGGTAAATGATCCGGGACCAATACCGAGACCCAGCATCTTCAGATCTTTCCAGCCAATGTCACCGCGCTCAAGCAGCGACTCCAGCATCGGCATCAGACTTTTTGAGTGCCCCCGGCTCTCTTCACTCTCGGCAAATAGCGCTTTGTCATCCGAGAGCAGCAGGCAGGCATAGCTTCTGCCGGAAGCCGCATCCAGTGCCAACAGCGGATAGTTCAAAGCTATTAAGCCAGTCGGCCGTAAGAGTGGAGCCCTGACAGGTACATGTTCACACCGACGAAACAGAAGAGGGTGACAAGGAATCCGGCGACCGCCCACCAAGCCAGTGTCTTACCACTCCAGCCATGTGAGATACGCACATGCAGGTAAGCACCGTAGAAGAGCCAGACAATCAATGCCCAAGTCTCTTTCGGATCCCATGACCAGTAACCACCCCACGCCTCAGCTGCCCAGGCAGCACCAAGGATGGTCGCCAGCGTGAATGCAGGGAAGCCAACAGCAACTGACTTGTAGGCGAGCTGATCAAGTTGATCCAGTGACGGGAAAACCTTGAGCATCTTAGAGGTGCCCTTCTGCTCCAAACGATCACGCACCAACCATGCCATACCGGCTGCACAGGCCACCGCAAAAGCGCCATAGCCAACAAAGTTCAACGGCACATGAATCTTCATCCAGTAGGATTGTAGTGCCGGCACCAGCGGCTTGATATCAGCCTGACCGATCGAATCAAGCCAGATGCCGAAAAAGACACCGGCAGAGACAATCACCATGATAAAGGCGCCCATCGCCTTGGCCTGATAACGACGCTCAAAAGCCAGATAGATGCAGCAGGTGATACAGAAGAGAAGAATGAATACTTCGTAAAGATTAGAGACGGGTGCATGACCAATATCACCACCAAGGAAGAGATAGGACTCGTACCATCTCAGTAGCAGTGATGTGCCACCGGCATAGACACCACCCCAGGCAGCGCCCGTAGCCATCTTGCCAATGAACGATTCCGGTGCAAACAGATACATGATGTAGCAGACCGCTGAGAAGATGAAGAACAGGTTCATCGCCATCACCAGTTTACCGGAGACAAGGTTGGACTGATCTTCATAGGAGATAAGTGCCGCATGCGGTTCAAACAGGGTGAAGAGCCACATCAACACAATCATCAAGGTCAAGCCATCGAGCCAGGGAACAAGGGCAGCACTCTTTTTACCACCAAGGAACATTGAAGCGGCCACACCGGCTAAAGCTCCCGCACCACACCAGATCAAGCCCTGCAGACTTAAGAGGCGGTAAAGATAGGCATCTTCGTCATAGCCATTACCACCAAACACGGCCAGTAGGGATGCGCCGATCATCAGGCCGATATAGAGCCAGAACCGCGCATGGACGATTTTACCCTGATAGATAGTGGATAATAGTGAAGACTCAACAGCTGCTGTCATTTAGACGCTCCTTGTTCGGAAGTTTGTTCGCGACTGGCGATATTGTTCTCCAGCTCCCTTAAGAACGCATTAAATTCTCCCTCAAAAGCCATAGTATTACGATTCGATAGGCCTGCCACACGAATTCGAAGACCTTTGCTCGCAGGCTCCAACACAATCCATACCTTGCGATGCGAGACATAGAGCATAATGCAGAGGCCAAAGACCAAGATCGCACTACCGATCCAGACCACGTTCATGCCCGGATCTTCGGCCAACTGAAGGCCGGTATAGTAGTGCTGTTCATAATCATCAAGAATCGGAATAAATGGCCAAGGCAGCGTCGATAACACCTGCATACCCTGCAGTGTTCTCATACCGAGATCCTGCATATCTGTAGGCGTCTTATCGCCATAGACCTCTTTTACAGAGTCCTTGAACGCTTGCAGGCCGACACTGGCATCACCATCGCCGATGCGTTTGTTAAAGGCATGGAACAGATCCCACTCCTTAGGATTGGTTAGATCAGGACCGAGGAAAAAGGATTGGAAATCGCGAACATCACCGGTGAGTGAAACCATGATCAGTGTTCCCTGATTCTGGCCATCAACCTCAAATGGATTGAGGAAACTACGCACCTTTACTGGCTTCAAGCCGGGACCGCGCAAAATGAAGTCAACCGCAGGACCGATATCCTGAAACTTCTTCGGTGCGCCGGGTGCCGCCATATTCTCAACATTGAATGGTTTGAAATCGGTGAATTCGAGTGAAATGCCACTCTCTTTATCGGTGTAGGTCTTGTAGACCTCACCCTTCATCGTATCGATACGCTTGGAGCCATCCAGACGCAGGAGCTTCAGGTTGATCTCAGAACCACCATCGCCGAACGATGCCTGATAGATACGAACCCCTTTGTAGTAGAGCGGCTCATTCACAATAATATCGGAGGTCAACACCTCTTTGCCATCATCAATAATCGTCAGATTACTCTTGAACTCTTTGGGCATACCATTGGGATAGAAGTCGATATCGAAGCTATTGCACTTCACATCAAACGGCATCTTAAGACTCTCGACACCCGTCCCTTTGACGTAAGTGATGGTATTTTCAGTGCGCCCTTCAGGCACAGCCATATTGCCACGGAACCCAAACTGAACACTCATCCAGCCTCCAACCAAAACCATGAGCAGTGCGCTATGGACAAGGATATAGCCCCATTTGTGATAGCCGCCTTTATCTCCGCGCAGATGCATACGCTCGCCATCATCCTGAGAGAGCCAGCGCCAACCATCCATCGCCTCAACCTTCGCCTTCGCCTGTTCAATGGAGAGTGCGGAGAGCTTCAGCTCATGGGTGCGTTGCATCCGTTTCCAGGCATGCTCAGCCAGTGTCACCTTACGTGAGCGCATCTCCTTGAGCATACGCGGTACGTTGTGCCAGAGACAAAATGAGAGTGAAACCATGAGAAAGCCGAGCAGGCCGATAAACCACCAAGCGTGATACATATCGAACAGGCCGAGACTTCTGAAGACCCAGTACCAGACCGGGCCGAACTGGTTCAGGTAGTCAGCCTGCTCTTGATTCTGTAGCAGCACCGTGCCGATCACCGAAGCAATCGCCAGAACCATTAGCAAAACAATCGCCAGAGGCATTGATGCCATCCGGAGGAAAAGAGGCTTTATGCTCTCATGATAATAAGACATTAGATATTCCTATGAGTGTAGACAAGGTGAGAGATTAAAGGCTACAAGCGCCGACAATCAACCACGGGCATCACAAGGTTTTGAGATATTCGATGACAGCCTGTCGCTGAAGCGGATCCTGCATCTGCCCATATTTCGGCATACGCGCATTGGACTTCAACGCTTTTGGATTCTGCAACCACTGATTAAGTCGCTCTTCGGTCAAGACACCAATACCACTTTCAGCTTCGCGACCAAAAACGCCCTGAAGTCCGGGACCGATTTTACGCTGATGGGTCAGTGCATTATGACAAACCTTGCAGCGGCTTTTGAAAATGTCCTCACCGGAAATCGTATCCTCTGCCAAAGCAATCCCAGGCATTGAAAAACCGACCAACATCAGAACCAAAAGTGATTTACGCATTGTTTCTATTCCTCCATCCGCTGCAACGGAAGCGGATCATGCCATAATAAACAACAAATATTAAGGAGTGTTTTTTACGGCCATTTAGCGAAGTTTATGCGCGCCGCGATGATCAACGCTGTAAATGGCCGAAGCATTGCCATGGCTCTCTCCCGTGCCTACCCTTGCTGACAGGAAACGGTGCCAGCGCATCTGTACCGCATAACAGGGCTTGCGAACGATGCCACCACGCCTGTTTAGACTACTGGAGAGCAACAGACCTCCGCACATCTTTGCCAAGCCTCTGCATGCCAAGTCTGCATCCACACGAATAGCCAGCTTGCCTTGCTTGTAGCAACTGCGAGGAAGCCCCGGCCGGGCAGGAATCACCAACGTGGTTTGGCCCGGCCATACGGCTTTAATCATCTTTCGAAGCCCGGATGGATACCAGCGGATATAACTTGTAGCCGTCTGAATGGAGTCGGCCAAAAGCAGAAACGGGCCGCGGCGTTTCTTGAAGCGCTGCATCTTCTTTATGCCTTGAGAAAACTTCGGAGAGCAGGCCACACCGGGGAGCGTGGAGGTGTAGTGACCGATCAGACCACCCCGCCGTAACACGCCGGCCACGCGAAGCGCTGAAAGTTTCTTTTTAATTCTCAGCGAGAATGGCCTCGGCCTGCGCCTGACGATCTTCTTTCAACTTCTGAGTGAGCCCCTCATCGCTCTGAGCCAGCATCTGGACAGCCAGCAGACCTGCATTCTTGGCACCATCAATACCAACCGTCGCCACAGGCAATCCCGGCGGCATCATCACCGTGGAGTAGAGGGCATCCTCACCATTCATAGCTCCGGAAGCGATCGGCAGACCGATCACAGGCTTCACGGTTTTAGAACAGACAACCCCTGCCAAATGGGCGGCCATGCCAGCCGCACAGATGAAGACCTTGCATCCAGCCTCTTCCGCTTCTTTGATAGCCTGAACAGTAGCTTCCGGTGTACGGTGTGCAGAGCGCACCATCGTTTTATAGGGGACTCCAAACGCCTTAAGCACCGCTTCCGCCTTCGCCACTACCGGACGATCATTCGCACTACCCATTAGAATTAAAACTTTAATGTTTTCCATCATTGGTCTCCATCATCTTAAACTGATTAAACTTTTCCGGTGCCCACTCTGAATGCTGTTGCCCACGAATCAAGGGGATCGCATAGACAATATTCCAGATATCCAGATCAGAGAGCTCATCATGCATCTGCGGCATGCCGCCACCGCCGAAATAGATCTGCTTGAAATAACGCTGCGGCGTTGCATCTGAAGCTGCCAGCAATACAGGCATGTCGGCCTTGATATCAGCCTTAGCCAGAACACTTCCAGCACCATCATGATCATGACAGGCGATGCAGTAGTTGTTGTAGATCTTCAGCCCTCGGCCTCGATCAAGCTCGCTGAACTCCACTGCCGCAGCCGGTGTTGAAAGCATCAACGCCAACCACAGCAGAAACGATCTGCTATTCGCGCTCAATGGCCCTGTAACCGATATCCTTGCGATAAAAACCACCCGGCCACTCCAACTTTTCCAACGCCTTGTAGACCTTGGCCTGCGCCTTGGAAACCGTTGTCCCCAGCGCTGTTACGCCCAGCACACGGCCGCCACTGTTCACAATCGCACCATCTTTCTCCGAGGTGCCAGCATGGAAGACGGTCGTGCCTGCTGCCTCAACAGCATCAAGACCACCGATAGGCTGACCCTTGGCAAACGAACCAGGATAACCATCGGATGAAACTACAACACAGAGCGCCATACGCTTATCCCAACTCAGCTTCACACCCTCAAGCTCCTTGTTGGCTGCCTTGAGAAGAACCTCGCCCAGATCGGACTTCAAACGACTCATCAATGGCTGGCATTCGGGATCACCAAAGCGAACGTTGAACTCCAATGTCTTCGGCCCATCTTTGGTCAGCATCACACCGGCATAAAGTGTTCCAATGAATTCAGCCCCACGTTTCTTCAGTGCGGCAATAATCGGACGGGCTACCTTCTCCAGCACCTCTTCAGCCACTGCATCGGTCACGCACGGCGCAGGTGAGTAGGCTCCCATACCACCGGTGTTCGGACCCTTATCACCATCGAGCAATGCCTTGTGATCCTGTGAAGAGGCCAGCGGAAGGATGGTATCGCCAGAGACAAGGAAGAGACATGATGCTTCCTCACCAATCAAACACTCCTCAATCACCACCTGTGAGCCGGCATCACCAAAGCTGTTGCCTGCAAGCATGTCGCGAGCGGCATGAACTGCCTCATTGACTGTCTGTGCTACAATCACGCCCTTACCTGCAGCCAGTCCTGAGGCCTTAACCACAATCGGCGCACCCCATGAGCGGATCGCCTCTTCAGCCGCATCGGCATCGGTATGCACTTCAAACCCTGCAGTTGGCACACCTGCTTCATGCATCAAACGTTTGGAGAATGATTTGCTGCCTTCAAGCTCAGCAGCTGCCTTGCCCGGACCAAACACTGGGAAACCTTCAGCACGCAGTTGATCTGCCAGCCCCATCACAAGTGCTGCCTCAGGGCCAATCACCACCAGTCCTGGTTTCTCGGCACGGGCCAGTTTCATAAGTCCATTGATATCCTCGGCACCCACATTGACGCATCGCGCATCACGGGCAATGCCCGGATTGCCCGGTGCACAAACCACTTCGGTCACACTCGGTGAGTTGTTCAGTTTCCAGCAAAGTGCATGTTCGCGACCACCGCCACCGACTACGAGTACTTTCATATTTCTGCTCTCCTTAATGTCGGAAGTGACGGATGCCGGTGAAGATCATGGCAAGACCATGCTCATCGGCAGCGGCAATGACCTCTTCATCACGCACCGAACCACCCGGCTGAATCACAGCTGTTGCACCAGCATCGGCCAGCGCATCCACACCATCACGGAACGGGAAGAAGGCATCGGAAGCTACGGCTGAGCCCTTGATCGCGTCACCGCCATGATGGGCGGCAATGCGGGTGGAGTTCACGCGGTTCATCTGACCGGCGCCGACACCAAGGGTGACACCACCCTTAGCGAAGACGATGGCATTGGACTTCACATGCTTGGCCACTGACCACGCAAACAACATATCCGCCCACTCCTCTTCAGTCGGTGCACGCTTGGTGACCACCTTACAGGCATCACGATTGAGAATATGTGCATCTCGTTCTTGTACTAAGAGCCCACCATTCACACGCTTGAATTCGTAACCCCCGGTGACCGGATCAGCGTTCGGAGCCAGCAACAGACGTAGGTTCTTCTTCTCGGCCAGTGCAGCCTTGGCACCTTCGGTGAAGCCCGGTGCAATCACCACCTCCATGAAGGTTTCGGCAATCAGCTTGGCGGTGGCCCCTTCCAGCGGCTGGTTAAAGGCGGCAATGCCACCAAAAGCGGAGGTTGAGTCCGCTGCGCGAGCGCGCTCGTAAATTACCTCTTGAGCACCGCCCACTGCGACACCACAAGGGTTGGCATGCTTGACGATCACAGCTGCGTTTTCGTTGAAATCACGTACGCAGGCGAAAGCGGCATCGGCATCGGCGATATTGTTATAGGAGAGCGCTTTGCCCTGCAGCACTTCACAGTCGGCAAGAGAGAGGCCTGTATCTTCAGGGTCGGCATAGAAGGCACCATCCTGATGCGGGTTTTCGCCATAACGGAGCTCATCCGCAGTCTTGATGAACTGACGGGTGAAGATATCCGGGAACTTCCGCTTGGATTCATCTTTGTTCAAAGCGGAGAAGTGATTGGCAATAGCGCCGTCATAAGAGGCGGTGTGAGCAAAGGCTTTGACCGCCAGCATGCGACGCACATCTTCGCCCACTGAACCGTTAGATGATGTAATCTCTTTCAGAACCAGCGCGTAATCAGCTGGATCGACAACGATGGTGACAAACTTGTGGTTCTTGGCCGAAGCACGAACCATGCATGGGCCACCGATATCGATATTCTCGATGGCATCGTCAACCGTGCACCCCTCTTTGGCCACCGCTTCACGGAAGGGGTAGAGGTTCACACAGACCAGATCGATGCGCTCAATGCCGTGCTCTTTCATCGAGGCGAGATCGCCCTCGTTATCACGACGAGCCAGAATGCCGCCATGCACTTTCGGATTCAGTGTTTTCACACGGCCATCCATCATCTCAGGAAAACCGGTGTAGTCTGAGACATCACGGCAGGCGATGCCCTCTTCGCGCAACAGCTTGGCCGTGCCACCGGTGGATAGAATATCAACACCGCGATCAACCAGTGCTTTGGCAAAGTCTACAACACCGGTTTTGTCTGATACGCTGATCAGTGCTCGGGTAATGGATGGCATAATTGTCTCCGGATTCAATCAATTGGAAGAGGCGGTAAGCTACGCATTGACTTCGCTGGCGCAAGAACCGTGCAGCACTCTGTGAGTTAGATCGGCAGATGCATCTATCATCGATTCATCCTCTGTTAATATTGAATCGGTTTGATTCCGTACTCTGCTCGCCGCATTATCACGAGCTCGTTTTAAAATAAGGAGAAAGAATGCTTCCACTTCGCTGGCTCTTTGCAGCCCTGTTGCTAACCCTCATCCCGATCTTACAGGCCAATGCTGCTGAACTGCAGCAGGCCAACTTCAAGAATGGCGTTAAACTGATCGTTGAGGAGGATCACTCAGCTCCCGTGGCCATGATTCAGATCTGGCTGAAGGTGGGCGGGCGTGATGAACTTCCGGGAAAAACGGGTCTGGCGCATGTTTTCGAGCATATGATGTTTAAGGGCTCCAAGGCTCTGGCACCGGGTGAATACTCCAAAAAGATCTCGGCCATGGGTGGCAATGACAATGCCTTTACCAGCCATGACTTTACCGCCTATTTCGAAACCGTTCCGGCCAGTGAAACCTACAACGTCATCGAGATGGAGGCCGAACGCTTTGCCAACCTGAAACTGCGCGATAAAGACTTTCAGAAGGAGATTCGCGTGATCATGGAAGAGCGCCGCATGCGTACCGAGGATGATCCGAACAGCCACATGTTTGAGGAGCTCTCAGCTGCCGCCCTTCGTCTGCACCCCTATCGCAATCCGGTGATCGGCTGGATGCAGGATCTAAAGCGGCTGACCATTGAGGATGTCCGTGCCTTCTACAAAAAACACTACGTGCCAGCCAATGTCACCGTGGTGGTGGTTGGCGATGTCGATTTTAATGCAGTGAAAAAGAGGGTGGACCGAACCTTCGGGCGTATGAAAGTACAGCCGCAACCGGAACGATTTAATCCGACAGAGCCCGAGCCATTCGGTCCGAAACGCATTGATGTAACCCTGCCTGCTCAACTACCTCTCTTTGCCATCACCATTCCCGTACCTGTCTGGAAGCCGGGTAAAAATGACCGCGAGGCTGCAGCCATTGCTATTGCCACCTCTCTGTTGGCAGGTGGTCGATCCGCTAAAATGACACGTGAACTGGTTGATCGGGAGAAGGTCTCTTTCTCGGCTGCTGCAGGCTATAACCCTTTCGGCATGGGTCTTGATCTCTGGTATGCCTATGGTGTTCTCGGCCCCAAAAACAGCCCTGAAAAGTTTGAGTCATCCCTATGGAAGCTGATGCAACAGATGGGCGATAAACCTGTAGCCGAACATGAACTTGCTGCCGCCAAAAAAGGCATGATCGCAAGCGAAGTCTTTGCCCGGGATTCGCTCTACCTACGTGCCAAACATATCGGCACCCTTGAAACTGTCGGCATCGGAGCCATCCATCAGGATGAGTGGCTGGATGCTATCCGTGACGTTACCGCAACCGATGTGCAGGAGGTGTTCAAAAAGTGGATCAAACCGGAGCGCTCCACCACCGGCCTGCTTATTCCGGCCAAGGGGGATAAATCATGACTCTCTTCCAGCGACTACCCCCGCTACTGATCACTGCCCTACTCTGGGCTTTGCCTGCTCATGCCGTGCCACCGATTCAGGAGGCGAAACTCGACAATGGTCTGCGCATCTTACTAATGGAGGCGCATAACGTGCCGATGGTCTCCATGCAGTTGAGCATGGCCGGAGGCAGCCGTTTTGACCCAGCCAACAAGGGCGGCACTGCCATGCTGCTGGCTGCGATGCTTGGTGACCATACCGCCAGACATGACCACGAAGCCTTGGCCGAACTGCTTGATGCTGAAGCGATTCAACTGGGCGCTGGCGCAGATCGTGAAGGACTGAACCTGAGCCTGACCGCGCTGAAAGAGGTGTTGCCAAATGGTATTGATGCTCTTTCTGAAGCACTGCTTGAGCCGGGATGGAACAAAGCGCGCTTCAAACTAATCAAAGAAAATGCCATCTCTGCAGCTCAAAAAGCGCAGGAGGAGCCGAGCACGCGAGCTGCTCAGGCATCCGTTGAGCTGCTCTTTGGCGATCACCCCTACGGCCACCCTGCAGGTGGCACACTGGCAACCTTGAAAAAGATCAAGCTGGCCGATCTACAACGTCTATACCGGGCACAACTTAAACCTGAGGGGGCAGTGCTGGCTGTCAGTGGTGACATCACCATGCGTGAGCTGACCAACCTGCTTGAACCGACACTCAAACCATGGCGCGGCAGCCCGGAAAAGGGACTGTTTGATATCGAGAAAGCAAGTGCACCGCATGGCCAGACTCGAACCATTGAGATGCCCACCACACAGACACTGGCTCAACTGGTTCGCTTAGGCCCTGCCCGTAAAGATGCCGACTTCTTTCCCGCTTTCGTGCTCAATCATATGCTCGGTGGTGGCGGCTTCGGCTCGCGACTGATGGAGGAAGTGCGAGAGAAGCGTGGACTGGTCTACGGTGTCTACTCCTACTTTATTCCACTGGCCACGCAGGGGCCTTTCATCGTCACCCTGCAGACACGCGCCAATCAGGCAACAGAAGCAGAAGGTGTTGTGCGTAACGTCTTACAGGAGATGTTTGACGGCAAGATCACGAAGAACCAGCTTAAAGAGACCAAGGCCAACCTGATCGGCAGCTTTGCCCAGCGCATGGACTCCAACCGCGAACGTGTCGGACTGATGGGAATGATCGGTTTTTATCAATTGCCGCTGGATTATCTACAGGTCTGGACTGAAAAGGTTGAATCGGTCACGCTTGCCAATGTTCAAGATACTGCCAAAGCCTATATGAATCCTGAAACATGGAATCTTGTACAGGTAGGGCCACGTCAAATGACGGAAGTGCCAAAAGAAGGAGATAAATAGCGTCATGAAAACGGTTCTCGTTGTTGAAGATTCAAGTACAAGTCGGGATATCACCAGCCACTTTTTGCAGCAGGGCGGCTTCCGCACGCTTGAAGCTTCCGATGGCGCCGATGCACTCAACATTCTGAAAAGTCGCCATGTCGATTTGATCCTGACCGATATCATGATGCCGAACATGGATGGATGGGCCTTCTACAAAGAGGTTCGCTCTGACAAACGCTATAACCTGACCCCGTTCGTTTTCCTCAGTGTGCTTGATGAACTGGATGACCAGATCAAAGGGCTGACACTGGGTGTAGATGACTACATCACCAAACCGGTAACACCGCCGCAGTTGATTGCCCGCGTTAATACCGCCCTGATGCGCAGTGAACGTCTGGAGCAGTACTTCTTCCGTAATCCCGTCACCGAACTGGAGACGGCTAACTACTTCCGCCACAGACTTACACAGGAGGCTACCCGCTGCCGCGAAACCAATCAGAACCTGAGTCTGCTTGTCTTCGGTATCGGCAATTATGTATCCCTTGTCCGTGGCCATGCCACTTGGTTTGCCGAGTCTGCCTCACGCAAGACTGGCCAGAAGCTGCGCGAGCAAACTCGTGACTTTGATATTGTCGCCGATATGGGTATCGGTCGCTTTGGTATCCTTATGCCCAACGCCTCGCCCGAAGTCGTCAAGGAATGGGCGGAGAAGGTTTCATCCAACTGGAAGCTATCCGTCACCTGGCCGGAGACCGAGCAGGAGATCGGTGTCGATCTCGGCTACACCTGCGATGTGATCTCGCCAGGCGATTTTGACGCCACCAAGCTTCTGGACAAGCAACTCGGTACCTTTGAACGCAAGTGGTAACCCCGCGCTAATCAGAGCTTGAACCATGCGCATCACAGCCGGAACCCATCGCGGGCGTGTTTTAAACGTACCCGACCTACCCGGCCTGCGCCCTACTCCGTCGCGTGTTCGTGAGGCTCTATTCAATATTCTTGGTGACATCGAAGGCTGGAGGGTTCTCGATCTCTTTGCCGGCTCCGGCATCATGAGCATCGAAGCACTCTCCCGCGGAGCCGAGTCGGCCACCTCTATTGAACAGCATCACAAGGCCTGCCAGCTGATGCAGGACTATGGCAAACAACTTGGCCTAGAGGGCTGGCAGATCATGAAAGGTTCGCTTCCCACTACATTGAACCGAATTAAAAACAGCAGCTATGACCTCATCTTTGCTGATCCTCCTTACAGTCAGGGTATCTCCGAGCAGGTTCCACAGTGGCTGGATGAGCATGACATCAACTGCCAGCAACTTGTCATCGAAGAGTCCGCCAAGGCCATGCCAAACTGGCCTGAGAACTGGACAACGACCCAATCACGGCGTTACGGTGACACCACGTTGCATTTTTTAACATCCGAAAAATGACAAACTGCAAAAAGGAACATGAATGAAACGCACAGCCATCTATCCCGGCACCTTTGATCCGATCACGCTCGGCCATGTTGATGTGGTTAATCGTGGACTGAAGCTGTTTGACCGTATCGTCATCGGCGTAGCTGAAAACCCGAAAAAAGAGCCGATGTTTGATCTGCAGACACGGCTGAAGATGGTTCGCGACACCTTTGCCGATCAACCCAATGTTGAAGCAGTCAGCTTCACCGGGCTGCTCATTGAGCTTGCTCATAGCCAGAAGGGTGATGCCATTCTTCGTGGTCTTCGTGCTGCATCTGACTTTGAGTATGAGTTCCAGATGGCAACCATGAATCGACGTTTGGATGAGAAGATCGAGACCTGCTTCGTCATGGCACGTGAGGACTACACCTTCATCTCATCACGCTTTATCCGAGAAATCTCCGGAATGGGCGGCGATGTCTCCGAGCTTGTCCCCCCTGTTGTGGTGCCCTATCTGAAATAAGCAGCGGCAGCCATCGGCTTTACACAATCTGAAAATTAGAGCCTCCGGCGAAAGCCCCTGAACAGGTCATCACTTACAATTCGCCTTTGTAACCAGTTCGCCCACTGCTCAGCAGACTCCCTGTCGCCGAAACAGGCAGATTGGATCGAGTGCTTTTTTAACCAGACGTGAGCCTTATAAAGGCAATTGCACTGTTCTTTCTGCTCTTTAACAAACAACATGACCGGCCTCCAGATAACCATAAGTATATCATTGATTGCTAATATGTAAAGGGTGATGGGATAAATTCTGGTTGATTCAGAATGGTTCTCAATCAACGCCATTTGAACTAATCTCATTGCCATGATTGATCTGCTCTCTGTCGGCCATGCAGCCTATGATCTCACCATGTCAGTGGAACATCATCCCACTGCTGATGAAAAACTTCAGGCAACATCAATGCAAACCTGCGGCGGAGGTCCTGCTGCCAATGCAGCGGTTCAAGTGGCAAGACTTGGCGGAACTGCATCCTTCTGCGGCTATCTCGGCAACGACCTCTACGGCGATGCCCATGCTGCCGAACTTGAGGCCGAGGGCGTTGATCTCACCTATCTCGTGCGCGGCTCAAACCCCTCATCCATCTCCCAGATTCTGGCCAAACCGGACGGAAAACGTGCACTGGTCAACTTCAAAGGGGAGACGCCATGGCTGGCTGCCGACGCAATTGATCTGATCGGCTCCCGTCCGCGAGCCATCCTCTTGGATGGCCATGAACCTCTATTATCGGAGCTGGCCATCGACTGGGCAGCGGATGAAGAGATTCCGACCATACTTGATGCTGGTTCCCTGCATCGAGGTACAGAAGCACTGGCAATGAAGGTCGACTATCTTGTCGCATCGGAAAAGTTTGCCCACCAATACTGCGGCACGGACGACATGAAGCTGGCGCTGAAACAGCTTTCCGATCAGCGGGACAGAGTCGTGATAACGCTGGGGGAGGCCGGACTACTCTGGGCCAGAAACGGAAAGAGGGGCGACATGCCGGCATTCAGGGTGAATGCCGTTGACTCCACCGGTGCCGGCGATGCTTTCCACGGAGCCTTTGCTCTCGGTGTGGCGCGCGGCATGGGCTGGAATGAGCTGTTGCGCTATGCATCGGCAGCCGGTGCCTTGACCTGCACCCGCCTTGGCGCGCGGCAGGGACTTCCCTGTGCCACAGAAGTTGAGCAACTGCTGAAGGAGGCAAACTGATGCGGGTCTGGGATGTGCATCCCGGTTATCTGGCCCGGCAACAGCTTCTCGGCGAGCACCGTGAACTGCACGGGTTGGCCAATATTATTATGCATGGGAAAAAGGGTTATTCACAGCATCCTGAAACACTCCGCTGGGTTGGACGTCTGCCGGCTCTGGCCATGCGCCATCGACAGCTTTCATGCGAAATGGCACTGCGTGGTTATAACGACAGGACTCCCCTTCCTGTTGAAGATGAAGTGCACTGGCCTGACGTCTGGATCGATCTACCGCATCGGCAATTTGAACTGCTGCGAGGCAAGTATGCGGCAGATGGCCGCTCCGGCCGGATTCCTCTACCCGCCAACAGCCAGCAGCTTTGGGCTCAACATAAATATTCGGTGATGGCATCCAATCCGAAGCTCTATTCCGAGATCGGCCCCGAGGTTTCTCACGGCAGATACCGGGATGATATGGAGGCACTGGCGCTGCTCCTTACCGAAGAGATCAGGATTCAACCGTCAGAGGGGCGGCTGCGCAATGCACTACTGCACATGTGGGGCTACGTCTCCAAAGATGGCGTTCAGCCAACCGAAAATGATGCAAAACTGATGCGACAGATTCAGCAGTTGGCCGTGAAACAGGAACAGACTTACCTGATTGCTTCAACTGCTCTTTCAGGTCTGGCAGTCTGGTGTTCATGATGAAAAGTATCGTACGCATCTCCCTGACACTTCTTCTGATGTTCGGGCTTTCAGGATGTTCAGGAGCACCGGACGGTATCGAGCCGGTTAATCATTTCGAACTCACTCGCTATCTCGGAAAATGGTATGAAATTGCTCGTCTCGACCACTCTTTTGAACGCGGCTTAAGCCAAGTGACCGCCGACTATTCGATGCGCGATGATGGCGGGGTCAAAGTGATCAATCGTGGCTTCAATGCCGAAGAGGGCGAGTGGAGCGAAGCAGAGGGAAAGGCTTACTTTGTTCAGTCAGCAGATATAGCCCACCTCAAGGTTTCATTCTTCGGCCCGTTCTATGGCGCCTATGTTGTTTTCGAGTTGGACTCCGATTACCAATACAGTTTTGTCTCGGGGCCGGATCACGATTATCTCTGGCTGCTATCGAGAACCCCCACACTTCCCGACTCCGTCATCAAGCGGTTTGTAGAGCGATCAAGTCAGCTTGGTTTTGATACCAATGCACTGATTTTCAACCAGCCGGGCAAGGCGATTACAGACTGAACATGGTCAAAATCCTCGTCAGTGCCTGCCTGCTCGGTGAAAAGGTTCGTTATGATGGCGGTGACAGCCGTAAGGTTGGTCTGCTTGAAACATGGCAGGCGGAAGGACGGGTCATACCCCTCTGCCCTGAAGTGGCCGGTGGGCTTCCTGTACCAAGATCTCCGGCCGAAATTCAGGCAGATGACCGCATCATCAATATCGAACATGAAGATGTGACCGATGCTTTTGAGCGTGGTGCCCAAAAGGCTCTGGAGTTATGTAAACATCATCAAATTGAGATCGCCATCCTCAAGGAGGGGAGCCCCTCATGTGGCAGCTCTCTGATCAATAATGGCAACTTTGACCGCACCAAAATCCCCGGGCAGGGAATCACCACCAGACTCCTTAAAGCCAATCACATTCGGGTATTCAGTGAAAACGAACTGGATCAGGTTGCGCCTTTAATAAATCCATCAGACTAAACCAAAATGATTATCACCTCGAACGGCTGCTCCCAGTCAGAAACAGGCGTTTGCAGGTTGATTTATTGAGGTTGAATCGACGGTAAAACCATTATGGATATAATCCTTATTTTCAAAGGGTTTTGGTGGGGTTTTCTTGACACCCATCACCCCCGAACCTACGGTTCCATTCCTATTTTTCCTTGCGAGTAAATGAAACCATGAAAATGACCGGCGCCGAAATCTTCGTTGAATGCCTCAAACGTGAAAACGTTGATACCATCTTTGGATATCCGGGCGGCGCTGTGCTGCACATTTACGATGCGATTTTCAAGCAAGACCATTTCAAACACTACCTCGTTCGTCATGAGCAGGGAGCATTGCATGCCGCCAACGGTTATGCGCGCACTTCCGGCAAATGTGGTGTGGCTCTCGTAACATCCGGCCCCGGCGCAACCAATGCCGTAACGGGCCTGGCTGATTCCTATGCCGACTCGATTCCTACGGTCTGTTTCTCCGGTCAGGTTGCCTCGCATCTGATCGGTGGCGATGCCTTTCAGGAGGCGGATGTTGTTGGTATTACCCGTTCGGCCACCAAGCACAACTTCCTTGTTAAACGCGTTGAAGATCTGGCGCTAATCATCCGTCAGGCGTTCCATATCGCCAAGACAGGTCGCCCGGGCCCGGTTCTGGTCGATATCCCCAAGGATATCACGGCTGACGAATGCGAGTTCATCTGGCCTGAGAAGGTTGATATGCGCTCTTACCAGCCGGTAACTCATGGCCATCCCGGCCAGATCAAGCGTGCCATTAAGTCGATGCTCGAAGCCCAGCGTCCGGTTCTTTATACCGGTGGTGGTGTCATCAGCTCTCATGGCGCTCCATCACTGCTGCGCGAGCTTTCGCATGCGCTCAATGCGCCGGTCACCAATACATTGATGGGGCTTGGCGGCGTACCACACGATGATGATCACTTCGTAGGCATGCTCGGCATGCACGGCACCTATGAAGCCAACATGGCTGTCTCTCACTGCGATCTTCTGGTTGCCATCGGCGCGCGCTTTGATGATCGCGTGACCGGCAAGCTTGATGCCTTTGCTCCAGATGCCAAGGTGATCCATATCGATGTTGATCCCTCCTCAATCTCGAAAAACATCCATGCCCATCTTCCGATCGTGGGAGATGTTGCTGAGGTGCTCAGGCAGCTGCTTGAAGAGATCGCCCGCAAAGATGGGAAGCCGAATGAAGAGGCGCTGAAACTGTGGTGGGAACAGATTAATGAGTGGCGTGAGAAGGATTCGCTTGGTTTTGATCAGTCCGAAGACGGTCCGATCAAACCGCAGACAGTGATCCGCAAAGTTCACGAAAAAACGAAGGGTAGTGCCATCGTTGCCACTGACGTGGGTCAGCATCAGATGTGGGCTGCCCAGCATTACGGATTCAACAAACCTAACCGTTGGCTCACCTCCGGTGGCCTTGGTACCATGGGTTATGGTCTGCCTGCATCCATTGGTGCGCAGGTTGCCAATCCCGGCGAAAAAGTTGTTCTCTTTACCGGCGATTCATCGATCCAGATGTGCAGTGAAGAGTTCTCGATGGCCTTCCAGTACAACCTGCCAATTGTTGTCATCATCTTGAACAACGGCTACATGGGCATGGTTCGTCAGTGGCAGGAGATGTTCTACGAGTCACGCTATTCGCAATCCTATTTCGATTCATTGCCTGACTTTGTGAAGCTTGCCGAGGCATATGGCGGAACAGGTTTCCGTGTTGATCGGCTTGAAGAGCTTGATGCGGCACTGGATAAGGCGCTAAATCTGAATGATCAGTTTGTCATCGTCGATGTTGCCATCTCCAAAGAGGAGAACGTATTCCCGATGGTGCCTGCAGGTGCTGCGATTAATGAGATGGTGCTGTCATGAGACATACAATTACGATTCTGGTTGAAAACGAATTCGGCGTACTGACACGTGTGGCGGGTCTCTTCTCTGCGCGCGGCTACAACATTGAGAGCCTTAATGTGGCTCCGACCACGGATGAGACAGTCAGTCGCATGTCACTGGTTACCCGTGGTGATGAGCGCATCATTGAGCAGATCAAGAAGCAGCTCAATAAATTGGTGCCTGTCATTAAGGTTGAAGATATTTCTCATCTGGTTCATCTGGAGCGGGAGATGATGATGGTCAAAGTGAAAACCAACCCTGAGAACAGAGCCGAAGTTTCAAACATCGGTGAAGAGGCACGCGCCAAATTTGTCGATAGTGCAGAGATCAAGTATCTCACCATGGAGTTGACCGGTTCGACCGAGAAGTTGAACAACTTCATTGAAGTACTTGAGCCTTACGGCATTATTGAGAGTACGCGTACCGGTACCCTTGGCATGCGCCGTGGCGTGAAAGGTTTCGTCGTCTAACGAACTAACCCCTGTACTCTTAACCAGTTGAGTGCGGCAGCGACCGTAATAAAAGAGCCAAGAACAAGATGATTGCCGTTAGGCTTTTCATTTAGTTCATGCTTCAAAGCATCAACCACCGATCGAAAAACATGATCCAGTCCATCGCCTTTGTCGCCGACCACTCTCGTTGCACAATTTCGTAACAGTTCGAGTGAATCGCTAAGATCGCGGTCTTCCCGAGTGAAGACCATGATAGAATCGAGGTTCAACATTTTGAGTGTTGGCAATAGCGCTTCCACAGCATGATGGTTATGTGCTGCATCCAACCAGATTGTTGCATCCTTAACCTCTATTCGTTGAAGCCTGCCTGGAACTTGTGCTGCTGTGATAGCTGATCTGGCTCTATCGATATCACATTCGATAGATCCCTTATTTATCAGCTCTTTAATTGCAGCCAGCGCCAGCGACGCATTGGTTTGCTGATGTTCTCCCTGTAAAGTTAGATTAGGCCATCTTTCCATATCAGCAATGTGCATTTTTGGTGAGAAATTGCAGAGAATTGACTCTACCTCACCTGTTTGCGGTGCTGATATTGAGGCACTGCACTCAAGCATGGCATAGGCTTTCTCCATAGCGACAAGCTCCAGTGTGTCACCCAGCCATGCCTGATGATCCAGTCCAATCGGTGTGATTAGAGCCATGTCGGCATCGACTGCTGTGGTGGCATCAAGGCGTGCGCCGACGCCAGCCTCCAGTATCTCGACATCGACCTCTGAATCGCTGAAATGCTTGAGGGCAAGTGCTGTTGCCATCTCAAAGTAGGAGGCACCAATCGCTAGAGCTTCTGGCATCATCGCCTCAATGAGGGAGAGAAGTGCATCGTTGGAGATGGGTTCGCCATTGATGCGGATTCGTTCATTAAAGTGGTGGATATGCGGGGAGGTGTAGAGACCGAGCTTCAGGCCGCATGCTTGCAGGGCTACAGCGAGCATGAAGGCGGTTGAGCCTTTGCCGTTGGTGCCAGCAATACGAATACGAAGCTTGGGGCGTTTTAGGTTCAGTGGCACCAGCAGGTCGTGCATGCGCTGATGTCCCGGCTTGTAGTCACGGTCAGCCGAGGGTTGGCCCAACTGTTCCAGCCACGATTCAATGGTTTCAGGTTTGTGCATGTGGGTGCGGTTATGCAACCGCGCTTATCGCTGTCAGCCAGCCTGACGGTAGGCGCGGTGCATCAGGTGATCGAAGAGCACTTTCAGATGTTCCGGCAGTTCTCTACGATCAACAATGCCATCAATCAGGCCATGCTCGAGCAGGAACTCTGAACGCTGGAACCCTTCCGGCAACTTCTCACCGACGGTCTCCTGAATCACACGCGGACCGGCAAAGCCGATCAGGGCACCGGGTTCAGCCAGAATGACGTCGCCCAACCATGCAACCGATGCCGAAACGCCACCCATGGTTGGGTCGGTCAGCAGACAGATGAATGGTAGTTTGGCCTCAACCAGACGGTTGGCGACCGATGAGGTCTTGGCCATCTGCATTAGAGAGAGGATTCCCTCCTGCATGCGGGCACCACCAGAAGCGGTGACCAACAGGTATGGACATTGAAATTCAAGGGCGCGTTCCATGCCGCGAACGATCTTTTCGCCGACAACAGAACCCATGCTTCCACCCATGTAGTGGAAATCAAAAATAGAGACAGAGGCAACCTGCCCTTCAATATCGCCCATGTAGTTACGCACCGCATCGGTAGGGCCGGCCTTTTTATTGGCCTCTTTGATACGATCTTTATAGCGCTTCTTATCTTTGAAATTGAGTGTATCCTGAGATCTCAGGTCGATGTCATGCTCTTCATAGGTCTCTGCATCAAAGAGAAAAGAGGCGCGCTTCTCTGCTTCCACACGTAGGTGCTGATTGCATTTCGGGCAGACCATCTTGGAGCGGACAAGCTCCTTGTTATAAAGTGTCTCGGAGCACCCAGGACATTTCAGCCACAGGCCTTCAGGCGTGCTGCTGCTATCAGATGAAGATAGAATGCTCTTTGGACTTTCAATTAATCGGGTCAACCAACTCATAGTATTTTATCTCTCAGATCAGTAATTCATCAACCTGGGTCATCATGCGAAGATGCGGGATATCTTCGGCAACAACCTCAGCCTGAATAATATTCAATGTTTCAGGTTTCATATGATACAGATAGATGGGAATTTGCCCAAATTTATCCAGTTTTCTCAATTCTGCAGCCATGCCTTTCGGCGTCAGATGTCCGCTGAGATCGGCAATTCTCTGGTGCGCATTGGTGAAGGAGCAGTCAATGATAATGCCTCTCAGGTTTGGCTGCTGATTGGCGACTTCCCAAATACGATCTGTCGCGCCGGTGTCAGCGGTATAGAGGAATTGGGTTCCGTCTTGCTCCAAGAGGAAGCCTGTACATGGTACTGGATGATTGACTTCAATGGGCGTGATTTTGATACCATCTGCCTCGACCGGCTGTTCCGGTTTTAGCACTTCAAGAGCAAGCGTAGGGTCACTCTTGGTTGGGATCTTGGTAAAATCAGGCCAGATTTTATCATTGAGAAAATGATCTTTGAGGGCATCAAGATTCTCCTGCAGTGAGTGAATGGTGATACATCTGCCTGAATTGCTGGTGTTTAATCGCTTGAGTGAGCGATTGTCTGCCAGAAAGGCGATATCCTTAATATGGTCCAAGTGCGTATGCGACAGGAAAATATGATTGATCTTTCCCTGCTGCTCCAGCGTCAGTGCTTCAGTGGGCGAACCGGCATCAAGCAGAATGGTGTCGTTGACCAGAAACGATGTCAGGTGAAAACCGAGAAGTTGGCCTCCATAGCAGCCAAGCACTTTGATCTTCAAACCGCGCTCTTCTCCATAGCCCCGCGCATACTGCTTGCCGCACTATGCAGCGCTGTGAGCATGTTATCACGATTGTCGAGATGATCTGGAATTTGGGAGACAAAGTGACTTCCGACAACCACGCCATCAGCGAATGCTGCCACGGATTTGGCCTGTTCAGCACTCTTCACACCGAATCCGACACAGATCGGAAGATTAGAAAATTTACGGATATTCTCTACCTGTTTAGCCACGGCTGTTGTCTCTCCCATCTCAGCACCGGTGATGCCGGTTAGTGATACATAGTAAATAAAGCCGCTTGCGGCCTCAGATGCAAGCTTTATTCGCATATCAGAGGAGGTTGGAGAGAGCAAAAGGATACGATGCAGGCCATGTTTCTGCAGGGCTTCTTCACAGACATAGCTCTCTTCAGCCGGAATATCGACAATGAGAACGCCATCAACGCCAGCATCCGAAGCTTGCTTGGCAAAGCTCTCAAAGCCGATGGTGTAGGGGACATTGGCATAACCCATGAGGATAATACCAATATCCGGATGGGCGGCACGCACCTTGCTGGCGATGGCAAAGACATCCTTGATGTGAGCGCCCGCAGCAAGGGCTCGTTCACTGGCAGCCTGAATCACTGGGCCATCGGCCATCGGATCGGAGAATGGCATGCCGATCTCAAGCACATCGACCTGACCTGCCAGATCCATAATCAGTTTTTCGGAGGTGGCAATATCGGGGTCTCCAGCGGTCAGGTAGCCGACAAGGGCTGCGCGGGACTTATCTTTGCAGCGACTGAACAGACGGCTAAGACGATCACTCATGATGCATCTCCGTTTTCCGGCATGCCCAGCTTCTCCATCACCGTGCCGAGATCTTTATCACCGCGGCCGGAAAGGTTAATCAACAGAATCTGATCGGGCTTCATGGTTGCTGCAATGCGCATGCCTGCCGCCAGAGCATGACTTGATTCGAGAGCAGGGATAATGCCTTCGGTTTTGGTTAGCACCTGAAATGCTTCAAGTGCTTCGTTATCTGTGGCGCTATCAAGTTCCAAACGTCCGTCTTCAAACAGAGCTGCGAGTTCAGGGCCAACGCCGGGATAATCAAGACCAGCTGAGATACTGTGTGTTCCCTGCACCTGCCCCTCATTGTCATCCAGAAGATAACTGAGGCTGCCGTGGATAATGCCAGCCTGACCTTTGGCCAGTGAGGCGGCGTGTTCACCAGACTCCAGCCCGTGGCCTGCAGCTTCGACGGCAACGAGTCGAATCTCTTTGTCATCCTGTAGTGGTTGCAGAAGCCCGATAGCATTGGAGCCACCGCCGACACAGGCAACGGCCACATCCGGTAGACGTCCAGCCTGCTCGAGACATTGTGCTCGAGCTTCCTGACCAATCACAGTGTGAAATTGGCGCACCATCAGTGGGAAGGGGTGGGGTCCTGCAGCAGTACCAAAGATGTAATAGGTATCTTCACATGATGCCACCCAGACGCGAAGCGCTTCATTGACAGCATCTTTGAGTGTCGAGGTTCCTGAATCGACCGGCACCACATTGGCGCCAAGTAGTCGCATACGAAATACGTTTGGTGCCTGACGACGGATATCTTCACGGCCCATGTAGATGTCGCATTGCATCTTGAACATGGCGGCAACCGTTGCCGTAGCCACGCCATGTTGGCCGGCGCCGGTTTCGGCAATCACTTTCTTCTTTCCCATGCGCCTAGCAAGCAGTGCCTGACCAATGGTGTTGTTGATCTTGTGTGCGCCGGTGTGATTCAGGTCTTCACGCTTCAGATAAATCTGTGCGCCACCGACAGCTTCGGAGAGGTGCTTGGCATGGTAGAGAGGCGTAGCACGGCCAACATAGTGTTTGAGAAGATCCATGCGCTCGTCATGAAACTCCGGATCTGCCCACGCTTCAAAAAAGGCATCCTCAATCTCTTTGAGAGGGCCCATCAGGGTCTCTGCAGCAAAACGTCCGCCGAACTGGCCAAAGTGGCCATTCGCATCCGGCTGATGCGTGATCTCCAGATTGTAGATGGGATCGATTTTTGAGCTATCCATGTTGCCTAGGCATTCCTTGTGATTGGTTTCAAATGGTTTTCAAAAGGCGTTCACACGGCCAACAAAATCAGACAGCTTTGTGTCATCCTTGATCCCGGGCGAAACTTCAACGCCGGAGGATACATCCACGGCAAACCATTGGCGATGAGAAAGTGCCGCTTCAATGTTGGTAGCATTGAGGCCACCAGCCAGAATCAGCGGATGGTTATGATCAAACCCTTCCAGCAATGACCAGTCAAACGAGGTGCCGGTTCCGCCGTAAACACCTTGCGGCGCTTTGGCATCAAGCAGGATCGGACAGTCATAGGCCGAGGCTTTTTTCAAATCATCCTTGCTGCCGACTGAAATCGCCTTGAGGACGCGCCGACGTTGTGATTTACAGAACTCCGGCGATTCATCTCCGTGTAGCTGGATGACGCCCAGCGGCACGCTCTTCAGCACATCAGCGATCTCATCCTGCGAGGGATTCACAAACAGGCCAACGGCCGAGACAAAGGGTGGCAACTGGCGGATGATACTGGCTGCCTTGTCCGGTGTGATGTAGCGAGGGCTTTTGGCATAGAAGACAAAGCCTACGGCATCGACACCCAATCGGGAGGCGGCAAGCGCATCCTCCAGTCGGGTAATACCGCACACCTTGATGCGCGTATGATGTTTTGCACTCATCAGCCAAGCTTAGGGGAGTTTGAGCAGGGCAGCAATGGTATGGAAAAGGGAAGGCATATTAAAAAGATGCGTTAATGAATTCATGCATTTAGTGTTCGCTAATGAATAGTGTAATGCAGAACTATGCGCGGTACCCCTTAACCCTTGTTCGGGGTGAAGGTTCTTACGTCTTTGATGATGTGGGTAACAAGTATCTCGATTTTGTCGCGGGTATTGCCGTAAACACACTGGGGCACGCACATCCGGCGATGGTGAAAGCGATTAGCGAGCAGTCAGCAACCATGTTGCACAGCTCCAACCTCTATCATATTCCCAAGCAGATCGAACTGGCTGATAAGCTGGTCTGGTTGTCAGGCTTGGATAAGGTCTTCTTCTGCAACTCCGGAGCAGAGGCGAATGAGGCGGCGATCAAGATCGCCAGAAAATATTTTTTCGATCAGGGCTCACCAAGGCGCACAGTCATTACTGCCACCAACTCGTTTCACGGGCGGCTGCTCTCCACGTTGACAGCCACAGGTCAGGATAAGGTAAAGATCGGTTTTGATCCGTTGCCCGCCGGCTTTATCCATGTGCCACTCAATGATATCGATGCGTTGAAGTCTGCGATTAATGATCAAACGGCAGCTGTCCTGCTGGAGCCTCTGCAGGGTGAGGGCGGCGTCAATCTCGCTGATACCGCTTATCTGAAGGCGGTACGGAAACTTTGTAATGAGCACGGGATTCTATTGATGCTTGATGAGGTGCAGACAGGCATTGGCAGAACAGGAAAGATGTTTGCCTTTGAGCATTCAGGCATTGTTCCGGATGTATTAACGCTGGCCAAGGGACTTGGTGGCGGTGTGCCGATCGGGGCAATGGTGGCAAACGAGAAGGTGGCATCTGCATTTGCTGCAGGCAGTCATGGCTCCACCTTTGGTGGTAATCCACTCTCCTGTGCAGCGGCTCTGGCCGTACTGGATACGATTGAGCAAGAGGGGTTGCTGAAAAATGTGAATGCACAGAGCGTTCGCCTGAAGCTGGGATTGCAACGCATGGTTAAGAAGTTTGCGGTGGCGGAGTCAGTTCGTGGAAGCGGTCTTCTTTTGGGTCTTGCCTGTTCCTCTGCGGTTGCGCCGGTGATTGAAAGCTGTAAATTAAAAGGTCTGCTGGTGCTGCCTGCAGGGCCGAATGTGGTCAGAATGCTTCCCGCTTTGAATATCAAAACGAGCGAAGTGGAGAAGGCACTGGAAATTCTTGAAGCTGCTTTCGACGCAGCTAAGGCAGACAAAGGGGTGAAGCCATGAGGCACTTTTTAACATTGCTGGACATCACAGGTGATGAGGCAAGGTCGCTGTTGGGGCGTGCCGCTGAGCTTAAAGCCATGCAGAAAAAGGGTGAAGTTCACCATACGCTGGCTGGCAAGACACTGGGCATGATTTTCGATAAGGCCAGTACCCGCACCCGCATCTCTTTCGAGGTGGGTATGTATCAGTTGGGTGGCCACGCCCTGTTTTTGCATTCTGGAACCACACAACTGGGTCGTGGCGAACCGATTGCCGATTCGGCACGTGTTCTCTCCCGTATGGTCGATGGCGTGATGATTCGCACCTTCGGTCATGAGATGATTCAGGAGTTTGCGGCGCACTCATCGGTGCCGGTGATCAATGCGCTGACCGACCTGACCCACCCGTGCCAGATTCTGGCCGACATTTTCACCTATGAAGAACATCGCGGTGATATCCGCGACAAGACCGTCGCATGGATCGGCGATGGCAACAATATGACCCATTCATGGATTAATGGCGCAGTGGCCTTTGGCTATAAACTAAAATTTGCTTGCCCTGATGCTTATGCTCCGGATGCAGGATTGCTACAGGCCGCCCGTGATCTGGGCGCTGATATCACAATCAGTCCTGATCCGTTCGAAGCAGCCCATGAGGCCGATCTTGTGACCACAGATGTCTGGGCATCGATGGGCCAGGAAGATGAGCAGGCCGAGCGTGAGAAGGCTTTTGCAGGCTATGAGGTGAATGATCGGGTGATGGCTTTTGCCAAGTCGGATGCGGTTTTCATGCACTGTCTGCCTGCCCATCGTGGTGAAGAGGTCTCAGCCAGCGTCATCGATGGTCCGCAGTCGGTGGTTTGGGATGAGGCGGAGAACCGTCTGCATGTGCAAAAGGCGCTGCTTGAATTTTTAATGCGATCATAATGTTCATACGCTGTTATTGCGTTGTGATCCACGGCGCCTAAACTGCGCCCCCGTTCTATATTTAATTCATTTATTGAGGTCCCTCATGGCTGATTCAAAAGTAAACAAGGTTGTTCTTGCCTATTCCGGTGGTCTGGATACCTCCATTATTCTCAAGTGGTTGCAGGATACCTACGATTGTGAGGTAGTAACCTTCACCGCCGACATCGGTCAGGGTGACGAGGTTGAGGATGCGCGTGCCAAGGCTGTTGCCGGTGGCGTAAAATCGATCTATATCGAAGATCTCACTGAAGAGTTTGTACGCGATTACGTCTATCCGATGTTCCGCGCCAATGCTATCTACGAAGGCGAGTATCTGCTGGGCACCTCCATTGCCCGCCCGTTGATTGCCAAGCGAATGATTGAGATCGCCAATGCTGAAGGGGCGGATGCGGTATCTCATGGTGCAACAGGTAAGGGTAACGATCAAGTTCGCTTTGAATTCGGTTTCTACGGCTTGAAGCCAGACGTAAAGGTGATTGCACCTTGGCGTGAATGGGGCCTTGTCTCCCGTGAAGACATGCTCAACTATGCTGAGAAGCACGGTATACCGGTAGAACGCAAACGTGAGGGCTCCAAGTCTCCCTACTCTATGGATGCTAACCTGCTTCATATCTCTTATGAGGGTTACGACCTGGAAGATCCATGGGTTGAGCCAGGTAAGGATATGTGGCGTTGGAGTGTATCACCGGAAGATGCACCAGATCAGGCAGAATATATTGAACTTAGTTATAAGACGGGCGACATCGTGGCGATTAATGACGTGGCAATGACACCGGCACAGGTGCTCACCGAGCTCAATCGTTTGGGTGGCAAGCACGGTATCGGCCGTATTGATATTGTTGAGAACCGTTATGTTGGTATGAAGTCGCGTGGTTGCTATGAGACACCGGGCGGCACCATTATGCTCAAGGCGCATCGCGCCATTGAATCGATCACTGTTGATCGTGAAGCGGCACACCTGAAAGATGAGTTGATGCCTCGCTATGCCAAGATGGTTTACAATGGCTACTGGTTTGCGCCGGAGCGTGTCATGCTGCAGGCAGCCATTGATTCTACTCAGGTGAACGTAAATGGTGATGTGCGACTGAAGCTCTACAAGGGCAATGTTGAGGTGGTTGGACGTCGCTCTGATGAGTCGATGTTTGATGAGCGCCTCTGCACCTTTGAAGATGATGAGGGAGCTTACGACCAGAAGGATGCTGGTGGCTTTATCAAGCTCAATGCCCTTCGACTGCGTATGGCCGCATTTGCAGCCAAGAAATAAGAGAGCAGGAGATTTGATGAAAACGTATCCAAAAATTAACCGAATTCTTCACTCTCTCTTTGCTTTGCTGATGGTGGCACAGCTGATCAACGAAGAGTTCATGAAACGACCAAAGCTGGTCGATGGTGCACCGCGTGTGCGTACCGATGAACAGATTTTCTTTTTCGACATGCATGAGTGGCTCGGCGTGATTCTTCTGGTTGTTGTTGCGCTGCGTTTCATGTTCCTTCTGGGGAATCCTGAAGATACCAAGCGCCTTTTCCCATTCATCTCCGGTGAGCGCATAAAGGGAGTCTTTGCCGATCTCAAAGAGATCCCCGGCTGGTTTACAGGTAAATTGAAGCCACCCGGCGAGGATGATTACCTTGCTGGTTTTGTGCACGGACTGGGTCTGCTTCTCGGCTTGGCTATGGGATTAACCGGTACAGCGATGTTTGTCGGCATGGATCCGGTCTACGGCACCATGAATGAGTTTGTGCACACACTTAAAGAGGTGCATGAAGTGCTTGGCGAGCTGCTTCTCTATTATGTGATCGGTCATGTGGCCATGGTGATTCTGCATCAGCTTAAGGGTCACCGTTCGCTGCAACGCATTTCACCACTCTCCAAGGAGTAGTATTGCACGCTGCTGAAGTTTTTAAGGCGCTCTCTGATCCGCTCAGATTGCGCCTTATTTTTTTGCTAACCCGGCAAGATGAACTTTGTGTATGCCACTTCACAGAGGTGTTGGTACTTCCACAAAGCACCATTTCAAGACATCTGTCGAAGCTCAGACATCTTGGGCTTGTTGAGACTCGCCGGGAAGGGAAGTGGGTTCACTACCGACTGTCGCAAGAGAAGAGTGCAATCCTAGAGAGGCTTGTTCCACTCGTTGCCGAGCTTGGGAGAACAGAGCCTCAGCTACTCAAGGATGCAGAAAAGCTCCCCTCCTCAGTCTGTCGATAAATTTACATATCCGCATTTACGGATATGATGCACTCATCTTGCGTGAGGTGTTGAAATGTCATCTAAAATAAAGTCGATGGGGCTGTTCGCCCGTTACCTGACCCTCTGGGTTTTTCTCTGCATCGTGGCCGGAATTGGATTGGGCTATCTCTTCCCATCGCTGTTTCAGTTACTGGGTGGCATGGAGGTTGCCCACATCAACCTGCCGGTCGCCCTGCTGATCTGGGCGATGATCTTGCCGATGCTGCTGAAGATTGATTACTCCGCTCTTCATGAGGTGTGGGATCATCGTCGCGGTGTCGGGGTGACGCTGGGTATTAACTGGTTGGTCAAGCCGTTCTCGATGGCGCTGCTCGCTTTTGTATTCTTGCGCGTTCTCTTCGTTGACTGGCTCGATCCTGAGCAGATTGATTCCTATATTGCCGGTCTGATTCTGTTGGCGGCAGCACCCTGCACCGCCATGGTCTTTGTCTGGTCTCGACTGGTTGATGGACACCCTCAATTCACCCTTTCTCAAGTGGCACTGAACGATGTCATCATGATCTTCGCCTTTGCCCCGATTGTCGGTCTGTTGCTCGGTGTCGCTTCGATCACCGTGCCGTGGGATACACTGTTTCTTTCAGTCATGCTCTACATCGTAATTCCGGTTGTTATCGCCTATCTTGGTCGAAAGCTTCTGCTGGCGCAGGGGAAGCTCGATGAGATTCTGCATGTGATGGATCCGGTATCTATGGG
>Ga0316191_10000297_pt1 | contig 30961 bp, 28 predicted proteins | sample Eddworburr2cm_MG_FD_204928 | JGI IMG/M metagenome (GOLD analysis project Ga0316191, IMG submission 204928) | Coastal sediment microbial communities from Maine, United States - Eddy worm burrow 2 cm | ecosystem: Environmental > Aquatic > Marine > Coastal > Sediment | place: USA: Maine...
CCTGGGCCTGCTTGTCGTTCATCAGTGCCCGTGCGAGCTCTTGTGTATGTTGGGGTGTCAGGCTCTGATTCGATACCGGCGTCATTTTTCCATCCATCTTGAACGCGGGTGGAAATCCGGCGGTGATGAACAGGTCTGAAGCCTCCTTGGCGATCATTGCCCTGAGAAGGTCGTGAATGAACTTGACTGCCTGGTCTCTTTCCATATGTCTTTACCGGATTTCGTTTGCTATACAGATCGGGTCTTACTGGAAGGTATCCTTGTTGGCGGCTTTCGCCCGTGCCTCATCCTTGCTAATAACGTTGCGCTTGAGTAGTTCGGTCAGGTTCTGGTCGAGAGTCTGCATGCCGAGACTCTGGCCCGTCTGAATGGCTGAATACATCTGTGCGATCTTTGCTTCGCGGATGAGGTTACGGATGGCAGGCGTGCCGATCATGATCTCGTGGGCGGCAACGCGACCCTGTCCATCCTTGGTCTTGCAAAGGGTCTGCGAAATTACGGCGCGAAGGCTCTCGGACAACATTGCGCGAATCATTTCCTTTTCGGCTGCGGGAAACACGTCGATCACGCGATCCACTGTTTTCGCGGCAGAACTGGTATGCAGCGTTCCGAACACCAGGTGGCCGGTTTCCGCGGCGGTCATCGCCAGGCGGATGGTTTCCAGATCCCGCATCTCGCCAACCAGGATCACATCAGGATCTTCGCGCAATGCAGAGCGCAAGGCGTTGTTGAACGAAAGCGTGTGAGGGCCCACTTCACGTTGGTTGATCAATGATTTCTTGCTATCGTGCACGAATTCGATCGGGTCCTCGACCGTCAGGATGTGGCCGTGGTCGTTCTCATTGATGTGGTTAACCATGCCAGCGAGCGTGGTGGACTTGCCCGAGCCGGTTGGCCCGGTTACCAGCACGATGCCGCGAGGGAACTCACAGATGTCCTTGAAAATTGGCGGGCATTTCAGCTCTTCCATCGTCAGGACTTTTGACGGAATGGTCCGCATCACGGCGCCGGCACCGCGCTGATGCACGAACGCGTTTACCCGGAATCGTGCAAGGTTTGGAATGGAAAACGAAAAATCGCACTCGAGGTTCTCCTCGTAGAACTTGCGCTGGCCGTCATTCATGATGTCGTACACCATCGCATGTACGTCCTTGTGTTCCATGGGAGGCAGATTTATGCGCCTTACGTCACCATGAACACGGATCATTGGCGGCAGGCCCGCTGAAAGGTGCAGGTCAGAGGCTTGGTTCTTGACGGAAAATGCGAGCAGTTCTGAGATATCCATCTATGTCAGTCCATATTGCGGAAGGGGAGGCGCAAGCGATAACATGATCTCATCGAAATCATTTAAATATCTTTAATATTCAATAGTTATCACATATATCGCAAGTGAATTATGAGCACAATTTCATCACGCTTGCAAGCCGTACAAGATCGGATTCTGGCTGCCACGGGCGCCTCAGGGCGCCCGCCCGATGCGGTTCGGCTTATTGCTGTCAGCAAGACGTTCTCCGCTGAGGCGGTTCGCGAAGCCTTTCGGGCTGGCCAACATGCCTTCGGAGAAAACTATCTGCAGGAAGCATTGAGCAAGATTGAGGCCCTGCCCGATTTGCCGGTGGAGTGGCATTTCATCGGTCCGATCCAGAGCAACAAGGCCCGGGCCGTCGCGCAGAACTTCTCATGGGTGCATACGGTGGACCGGCTCAAGCTGGCCGAACGACTTTCGGCCGCGAGGCCGGAAAACCTGCAACCGCTTCAGGTTTGCATCCAGGTCAATGTCAGCGGTGAGCGATCCAAGAGCGGTTGTCACCCCGATGCACTTGAGGAGCTGGCTCTCGCTGTCGCGCACCTGCCGCGATTGCAGCTGCGCGGGCTGATGGCGATCCCTGAACCAACAACCGATGTAAATTTCCAGCACCAGCAGTTTGCGCTGTTACGGCAACTCAGGGATCAGCTTGTGTCGACGGGGCTTTCGCTTGACTCGTTGTCGATGGGCATGTCGGATGATCTGGAGCCGGCCATTGCTGAAGGTGCGACCATGGTCCGCGTAGGGCGCGCGATTTTTGGTCCACGCCAATTACGTTGAAGCAATTGCCAGCGCTACGGGTGCTTGCCCGGTCATCAGTGCTCGGCGCTCGACGCCGGTAGGCGGCGGACGCTACACTCCGGTACCGGCACGAGGCTGGAGCCGCGTTGGTAGCCGGGCTGTCTCGCTCGGCCGTTGCTGGGTGAAGTAGCACTGACTAATTGACTAATTGTGGAAGCGGCCCTCTCGGCTGTAACCGCGTCCGGGTGTTTCGTGAAAATTGTTTTCGTAGGTGGTGGCAACATGGCTGCGGCGTTGATCGGAGGCATGTTGCAGCAAGGCATCTCCGGGGCGAACCTGCGGGTGATCGACCTGTCTGCACCGGCGCGAGCCCGGATTGCAGAGTTGGGCATCACCGCCCACGCCCAGTGGGATGATCAAACGGCGGCTGATGTGGTTGTGTTTGCGGTCAAGCCGCAGAACATGAAGGACGCTGTCACCGGTGTTGGATCCCGGTGCGGCGAAGCATTGGTGATCAGTATTGCGGCCGGTATCCGCTGCACCGACATTGCGCGCTGGCTGGGCGGTCACGACCGGATCGTACGTATCATGCCAAATACGCCGGCGCTGATTGGCGCAGGAGTCTCCGGCATTTATGCGACATCCGGTGTTGGTCCCGATGATCGGAAACTGGCCGAGAATATGATTGCCGCGACCGGCAAGAGCGTGTGGTTCGAGCACGAAACACAGCTTGACGCGGTCACGGCAGTCTCGGGTAGCGGTCCGGGCTATGTGTTCTACTTTATCGAGGCGCTCGAGGAAGCGGCGATAGAACTGGGGCTTGATCCGCAAGCGGCGCGCATGCTGGCGATTGAGACGTTCCGCGGGGCTGCGCAGCTGGCCGCCACTTCGGACGATGGTCCTGCCGAGCTGCGAGCCAAAGTGACCTCCAGGGGCGGAACAACACAAAGCGCGCTTTCCGCCATGGAATCCGTTAGTGTCAAGGCGCTTATTGTGCAAGCTGTCAAACGGGCCGCGACGCGAGCCCGCGAATTGGGCGACGAGTTCGGCGATGACTGATCAGGTGGCGACGAATCGGGCGGTGGCCGAACCACCCATAAACAGGATGGGAAAGCCGGGATGAGTCAGGGAATGGTTTTTTTGCTGGAGACTTTTGTAGGCCTCTTTGTGCTTGCCCTGTTGCTGCGTTTTTTTCTTCAGGCGGTGCGGGCCCCGGTGCGCAATCCGCTATCGAACTTCGTGGCTGCGTTGACGGATTTTGCGGTGCGGCCAGCGCGGCGAATGATCCCGGGGCTGTGGGGCTACGATTTGTCGAGTCTGGTCCTTGCCTGGCTCCTCCAGCTTGCATTGATGTCCGCCGTGTTATCGATCAAGGGTTATGATTTTTCCGCCCCGGCGGGTGCAGCGATCGTGGGACTGGTCTGCCTGGCAGGCGCTAACCTCCTGAAAACATCCGTTTACATTGTCCTTGTCGCGACCATCATCCAGGCCGTGCTGTCCTGGATCAATCCGTACAGCCCGGTGGCGCCCATGCTCAATGCAATGACGCGACCCTTTCTGGGGGTCTTTCGGCGTCGTATTCCTCCGATCGGTGGTGTCGATTTGGCGCCGTTTTTTGTGCTTGTGGTCTGTCAGCTCTTGCTGATGTGGCCGGTTGCCTATCTGGAAGCGGTGTTTGTGCGCATGTTGTAGGCGGTTTAATGCCTGTTTGGCGGTGCCTGGCCCGATCTGGCGCAGGTTGTACGAAACTTGCTCTTTGTGGTTTGTGAGATATTCCTCGTGAGCCCGGGCATGTTCTGCCAGTCTCGAGTAGAGGTAGTAAAGCACGTTGATTTATTGGAGGGTTTTGCCGGAATTTAGCGAGATGTGATGAACGCAGGTCACGTCATTCGAACCCGGCGAGCGTCATTGAACAAGCGCCGGTGACACAATCGGCCCGCTAAAAAAGATTGGTCAGTTTGCAAAAATATGAAAACTGAACTCGAAATCCAGGTAGAGAATTACCAGAAATGGCGCGACGAACTGCGCGAGACAATCGAAGCCTACCAGGCGTGGCTCGAAGGGCATGGACATGCGGATATCCGTCGCAGCCTGCGGATTTACGATCTGGTTGAAAGTCTCAGAAACGATCGCATCATGCTTGCGTTTCTTGCCGAGTTCTCGCGTGGCAAGACCGAGTTGATCAACGCCATGTTTTTTTCGGGCTACCGGCAACGTCTGCTCCCGTCAGACATCGGACGCACGACCATGTGTCCGACCGAGATTTTCTACGACGCAGCCGAGGAGCCCTATATCCGCCTGCTCCCGATCGAGACGCGTAAAGGCGAAGATGGCATTGGCGCGCTGAAACACCGGCCGATCGAATGGGTGCAGATCCGGCTCGACGTCGACTCGCAGGAGGCGATGTCAGAGGCGATGTCAAAGCTGGCCGATGTCAAGACGGTCCCGATTGAGGAAGCCGACGCAATGGGTCTGCTTGACGATTCGGAGTTCCTCACGACGACGGTGATCAAGAAGGGCGAGGGGAAAGTCGAAATTCCCAGCTGGCGTCACGCCATGATCAACTTTCCACACCCGCTATTGAAAAGCGGGCTGGTGGTGCTGGACACGCCGGGCGTGAACGCACTTGGAACGGAACCGGAATTGACGCTTTCCATGATTCCCAGCGCACACGCGGTACTCTTCCTGCTTGCGCTGGATACGGGTGTCACCAAGTCGGATCTTAACGTCTGGCAACAATATGTCCGCGATTACGTCAGTCGCAGGGTGGCGGTACTGAACAAAGTGGATCTCGCCTGGGACGATCTCAAGAGCCAGGCTGAAATCGATGCCGGGATCGAGCGTCAACTCGACGAGACGGCGAAAACACTCGACATCCAGCGCGACCATGTTATTGCGCTTTCCGCTCAGAAAGCGTTGCTGGCCCGTATTCGTGAGGACGAAGAGCTACTCAAGAAAAGCGGAATCGAACAACTTGAACGCCTGATTGCCGATGAAATTATTCCAGAAAAACAACAAATTTTGCGCGCGGCCGTTTCACGCGAAGTCGGGGGTATGGTCGAGACGTCATTGCAGACGGTAATCACGCAACGTGACAGTGGGCGTACGGAATTGCTCGAGATGTCGAAGCTGTCCGGAAAGAATCGCGATCTTGCAAAGAATTTACTCACCAAGTTCGAACAAGACAAGAAGAAGTACGGCCACCACATGGAAAGCTTTACGGGGTCTTTGAAGACCGTCACCCGGCAGGGGCAGGTTCTGCTCAATCCGATGTCGGATGAACGTCTTGGCGAACTGCTTGCAAAGAGCTCCCAGGCGATGGAAGACAGTTGGACGACCGCGGGGTTGATGCGGTCCATGCAGGCCCTGTTCGAAACGTTTTCACAGCAGGCGGAAAAAATTCTCGCTTTCTCCGCCGAGACGAAGGGATTTGTTGAAAACGTCTATTCGCAATTTCACAAACAGTTCGGCTTCAAGCAAATTTCTCCGCCAGCGCTTAACCTGGAGCGTCACATTTTGCGAATGCATACCCTTCAGGAAAGAACCGAGGCGTTTTGCAAGAATCCTGCGAACGTACTGGGCCGGGAAAAGCGTTTTGTGATCCGGCGGTTTCATGCGGAACTGGTCGGTCAGGGAATGCAGTTGTTCCGTGATGTGCGCAACGATCTCGACGGTTGGTTGAAGGGGGCGCTCAATCCGTTATCGATGCAACTGCAGGAGCATCAGAAACTTCTTGAGGCCCGGGTCGAGAGCCTTCGCAAGATAGCCGGCGACGTTAACGCGCTCCAGGAGCGCGTGCGCTATTTGCAAAAACAACAGCAGCAGCTTTCCAGCCAGGTTGCGGATCTCACCCGTATTCGTGACACGCTTGTCGCCGAAGTGCCATCTTCTTCGGAAACACCCGACGCAGCAGCGGTCGCTGCCTGATCATGTCGTGCCAGCCATGGTTTCGCAGAGCAGCATCGCGAAACCGGGTTGTCACACCAGAATGATGTCGTACTGCTCCTGCGTGTAGACCGATTCGACCTGAAGGGAAATCGGCTTGCCGATGAATTCCTCCAGCATTGCAAGGCTTTGCGATTCTTCGTCGAGAAACATGTCTATGACTTTCTGTGATGCAAGGATCCGGAACTCCTGTGCCGCGAATTGGCGCGATTCGCGAAGAAGCTCTCTCAGAACCTGGTAACAGACCGTCTGTGGAGTTTTGACTTCGCCACGACCGTGGCACATCGGACACGGCTCACACAAAATATGCGCAAGTGATTCACGCGTTCGTTTGCGTGTCATCTCGACCAGGCCGAGTTGGCTGAAACCGCTGACCGTGACGCGGGTGCGATCCAGGGAAAGCGCTTTCTTGAACTCGGCGAGCACCGCTTCGCGATGGGTCTCGTTGTCCATGTCGATAAAGTCGACGATGATGATTCCGCCCAGATTTCGCAGCCGCAACTGTCGGGCGATTACCTGGGCGGCTTCCAGATTGGTCTTGAAAATTGTGTCGTCAAAATTACGGCCGCCAACGAATCCGCCAGTGTTGACGTCAACCGTAGTCAGCGCCTCTGTCTGATCCATGATCAGGTAGCCCCCCGATTTCAGGGAGACGCGGCGAGCCAGTGCCCGTTCGATTTCTTCTTCCACGCCGTATAACTCGAACAGTGGTCGGTCACTTGCGTAGTGATGCAATCGATCGGCAAATCGTTGCAGGTAACTGCCCGCGAACGACTTCATTTTCTGGAAGTTCTCGCGCGAGTCGACCAGGATACGTTCAAAATCTTCGTTTACAAAATCACGCATTACACGCAGGCTCAGATTCAGATCCTGGTACAGCAGTGCCGGTGCCCGAGCGTTTGACGCCTCCTCCTGGATGCTTCCCCAGAGCTTGCGCAGGTATTCGATATCGGCCGCCAGTTCATCATCACTGGCGGTTTCAGCCATGGTGCGAATGATGTAGCCACGGTCATCGGAGTCCTTCAGCAACTCCAGAAGTTTTTCCCGCAGCAAGGTACGCTCTGCTTCGTCACCGATGCGTTGTGAAATACCGATGTGCGATTCCTGGGGCAGATACACCAGTAGCCTGCCCGCGATGCTGATTTGCGTCGATAGGCGCGCGCCCTTGGTACCGATCGGATCCTTGATGACCTGCACCAGAAGTTTCTGCCCCTCATGCAAGGCCTTCTCGATCGGTTTGGGATCATCTGCGTTCTGGCGGTGACCCCAAAGATCGGCGACATGCAGAAAAGCCGCACGGTCAAGACCGATCTGGACAAATGCCGATTGCATGCCGGGCAGTACTCTGCTCACCTGGCCCAGATAAATATTGCCCACCAGTCCGCGGCTTGATTCGCGCTCTACGTGTAGTTCCTGAACAATGCCCTGCTGCAAAACGGCGACCCGGGTCTCCTGTGGGGTCAGATTGATGAGAATTTCACCGTTCACGTGGTGCGCAGTCCGAACGAGGCAAGCAGGCGCGCCGTGTCAAAAATGGGCAACCCAACGACGCCGCTGTAGCTGCCGGAAATGTGCTCGATAAAAATGCTGGCACGTCCCTGAATGCCGTAGGCGCCAGCCTTGTCGAATGGTTCGCCGGAGGCGACATAACGGCGAATCTCGTCGTCCTCCACTTCGCGAACGCGAACTTCGGTTGTTGAAAGCGCTTCCTCGAAACGATCGTTGTATTTGACGGCGACGGCAGTGTGCACGTAGTGGGTGGTTCCGGAGATCTGCTTGAGCATTGCTACCGCGTCTTCGCGGTCGGATGGTTTGCCAAGTATGTCGTCTCCTACGGCAACGGTCGTGTCCGCTGCAAGGACCGGATATCGCAAAAGTCTGCGCTGTTCCAGTCTCGCCCAGCCGGCTTCGGCCTTGAGGCGGGCGATTCGGCGGGCGTATTCCCCGGGATTTTCACCGGTATGCGGTGTTTCATCGAAATCGGCTTCCCGCCCGGGCCCCTCTCGCAGCAGCAGCATTTCAAAACTTACCCCCATCTGTTTGAGGATGTCCCGGCGCCTGGCACTGCGCGAAGCAAGGTAGATATGTCTTTCGAGAAAAGCCACTTTATTCTCCGCCTTTAATAACGCTGGCTGGTCTTTTATTCCCGGTGGTAGGGGTGATTACGCATGATCGATGTTGCCCGGTAAAGCTGTTCGACAAGCACGACGCGTGCGAGCGCGTGCGGCATTGTCAGCTTCGAGAGCGAAAAAACGAGATTCGCACCTTCCTTGAGGCTCTCGTCCAGCCCATCTGCACCGCCGATCAGAAAACAGACGTCCCGGGCGTCAACCATCCAGTCCTGTATTTGAGCGGCTAGCTGTGCCGTCGTAAGTGTTTTCCCGCGCTCGTCCAACGCTACTTTTACACCGTGAGATGGGATGGCGGCAATAATTCGATCCCGCTCGGTAACACGGGCCCGTATTCCCTGCGCCGCACCCTTGCCGGTGCGCCCACCCGCCCGGATTTCTGTCAGCACCACCGGCATTTCACGCGGCATCCGCCGTGCATATTCCTCGAACCCGCTACTGATCCAGGCCGGAGGCCTGTGTCCGACGGCGATGATATGCAACTTCACGGGTGCAGTGGCCGCCCTCTGTTTCAGCCAGGCGAGCTGTGTTCTGCACTGCCCTTAGCGCGCATCATGGCGGATTTCGGCTGCGGCGTTTCTCCGCCCCACAGTTGTTCAAGATTGTAATAAGTTCGTACTGCCGGCTGCATAACGTGAACGATTACATCGCCCAGGTCGACCAGTACCCACTCACCGGAATTTTCCCCTTCGACCCCGAGTATCTGGCCGCCAAGTGCCTTGACCTTGTCCTGAAGGTTGTTTACCAGTGCGCGTGTCTGGCGAGTCGATTCCGCGCTCGCGACTATGATGAAATCAAACAGAGAGCTCATCTTCTGAACATCCAGAACCACAATATCTTCTGCCTTGATGTCTTCCAGCGCATCCACTGCGGCGCGGCATAGTGCTTCAGTTTGCATCTTGCTCCTTGTACAGTCCGTGCGCATCAATATACGCGATTACCGCGTCCGGGAGGAGATAGCGCAGACTCGCTCTTCTGCGTATCAAACTCCGTACTGCAGTTGCCGACACGTCCAGCGCCGTTAATTCATGTGTGAACAAGCTGCCAGCCGGAGCGCGTTGGAGCGCTACCGGGTTCGGTTCGAGTCGCCTTTCGTATTGTGCGCGCAAGGGTTCGGGCAGCGACAACGCAAGTTGTTCAAGTGGAAATCCCGGGCGTCTGGCGACGATGACGTGCGCGAGATCGAACAGATCTTCCCAGCGGTGCCAGGTTGTCAGGGTGGCGAAAGCGTCTGCGCCCATCAACAGGCAAAGCGGCTGCACGCCGGATTCGCTACGCGTCTCGGCCAGTGTGTCGATGGTAAAACTCGGACCACTGCGGCTGAGCTCACGTGCATCCACCACGAACCCGGGATTGCCCTTGATCGCCAACCGGATCATTGCGAGGCGATGCTCGGGCGAGGCGGCGGGCTCGCCCCGGTGCGGCGGCACAGCGGCGGGAATCATCCTTACCTGTTGAAGATCGAAGGCTTCGGCAATCTCTTCGGCGAGACGCAGGTGCGCGAAATGGATCGGATCGAACGTGCCCCCGAACAGGCCGATGGCGGTCGCGGAGCTCAACTCTGGCGCCGCGACCGCGCCGCGCAGGCGTTACGCCTTGCGACAATTGATTCGTACGAACTGGCGGAGCGCTGGCGCGGACGGATCACGGAGATGCGAACTGCTTCTACAGCAGCACCCTGCGAATGTCGCTGAGTACGGCATTCAGATAGGTGATGAATCGCGCACCTTCGGCACCGTCGATGACGCGGTGATCATAGGATAGTGACAGTGGCAGCATCAGCCGTGGCTCAAAATTCTTGCCATCCCATACCGGCTTCATGACCGAGCGTGATACGCCAAGTATCGCGACCTCGGGAGCGTTGACGATTGGCGTGAAATGCCCGCCGCCGATGCCTCCCAGGCTCGAAATCGAAAAAGTACCGCCTTGCATATCCTTCGGCCCGAGCTTGCTGTCGCGTGCCTTGCTGCTCAGCGTTCCCAGTTCCGCCGCCAGTTGCATCACGCCTTTCTGGTCGACGTCGCGAACCACTGGTACGACCAGTCCGCCTGGCGTATCAACTGCCACGCCGATGTTGTAGTAGCCCTTGATGATCAGCGCATCGCCTTCCGGTGCGAGCGAAGAATTGAATTCGGGGTGCTTTTTCAGCGCCGCGACGACTGCCTTCATGATGAAGACAAGTGGAGTCAGTTTGACTTGCGCCTTCTCCGCTTCTTTTGCCATCGACTTGCGGAATGCTTCCAGTTCGGTGACGTCTGCCTCATCGTTTTGCGTGATATGCGGTATGTGCACCCAGTTGCGGTGCAATGCCGGACCGGAGATCTTCTTGATACGCGACATCTTTTGCGTTTCAACCGGGCCGAACTTCGCAAAATCGACAACTGGCCACGCCGGCAGTCCGAGCGCGAGGCCGGCACCGGAAGCGCCGGTGCTAGCACCGCCGCTGGTCATAACGCCTTTCACAAACTTCTCTATATCTTCTTTCAGTATCCGGCTCTTCGGCCCGCTGCCATTCACCTTACCAAGGTCGACGCCAAGCTCACGTGCGAATCGCCGCACACCGGGACTCGCGTGCGCAGCGACGAATGCGCGCTCGTCGATCGCGGCCGGCGTCGCCGGTGCAGCAGCAGGTGGTGGCGCGGATGCTGCAGGCGGTGCCGGTTCAGCAACCGGTGGGGCGGGTGTATCGGCAACAGGCGCGGCGGCTGGTGCCGGAGAAGGTTTGTCTTGCCCGGCCGCAGCGGGCGCTCCTTCGCTGGCTTCAAGGGTGAGGATGGTCGCGCCCTCGGCAACCTTGTCACCGACCTTGACCTTCATCTCCTTGATGGTGCCGCCGAATGGGGCCGGCACTTCCATTGTCGCCTTGTCCGACTCGAGTGTGATCAGCGAATCTTCCGGATTGACAGTGTCGCCGGGCTTGACCAGCACCTCTATGACGGGAACATCCTTGAAGTCACCGATGTCGGGTACCAGTACGTCTTTCAGGCTTGCCATATGCGTATCCTTGATTCTCTTGATCTTTGATTTTCGGGCTTCATCGTTCGCGAATCCGGTGTCATTCAGACTGTCGTCGGATCAGGCTTGTCCGGGTTGAGACCGTATTTTCCAATAGCTGCCGCGACTTTGGAGGTCGGGATAGTACCTTCGTCGGCGAGCGCCTTGAGCGCGGCAACGGTGACGTACCGACGATCGACTTCGAAAAATCCCCGCAGTTTTTCGCGTGTGTCCGAGCGACCGAATCCGTCAGTACCAAGCACGACGAAATGCTTGTGAATGAACGGCCGGATCTGATCGGCAAACATCTTCATGTAGTCTGTTGCCGCCACCACCGGTCCGGTGGCACGATCGAGACATTGGCTAACGTAGGCTTCGCGCGGCTTTTCGTCCGGGTGCAGCATGTTCCAGCGCTCTACGCCAAGCCCTTCGCGTCGCAATTCTGTAAAGCTCGGGCAACTCCAGATATCCGCGGCGATGCCGAAGTCTTCTTCCAGCATTGTCTGTGCAGCAATGACCTCGCGCAGTATCGTTCCGCTGCCGAGCAGTTGTACCCGGGGCGTTTTTTTATTGCCCTTGCCCGCGCCGAGTTTGCTCTCCGACAGCTGGTACATCCCCTTGATGATGCCTTCTTCAGCGCCCTCTGGCATGGCCGGATGCTGATAGTTTTCGTTCATCACGGTGAGGTAATAGAAGACGTCTTCCTGCTCCTTGTACATCCGGCGCAGACCGTCCTGAATGATGACTGCGACTTCGTAGGCAAACGTCGGGTCATAGGATATGCAGTTGGGAACCGTCGATGACATCAGGTGGCTATGGCCGTCCTCATGCTGCAAGCCCTCACCGTTAAGCGTCGTGCGTCCCGCGGTCCCGCCCAGCAGGAAGCCGCGCGCGCGCTGGTCGCCTGCCGCCCAGGCGAGATCGCCGATGCGCTGGAAGCCGAACATCGAGTAGTAGATGAAGAACGGAATCATCGAAGCGCCGTGCGTCGAATAGGATGTCGCCGCGGCAATCCACGATGACATGGCGCCGGCTTCGTTGATGCCTTCTTGCAGAATCTGGCCGTGCTTGTCCTCTTTGTAGAACATGAGCTGATCGGCATCCTGCGGCGTGTAGAGCTGACCGACCGAAGACCAGATGCCCAGTTGCCGGAACATCCCCTCCATGCCGAATGTGCGTGACTCGTCGGGAACAATGGGCACGACCCGCTTGCCGATATTCTTGTCTTTGACCAGAGTCCCGAGGATGCGCACAAATGCCATGGTGGTGGAGAACGAACGTTCGCCGGAGTCCTTTAACAATCCTTCGAACGCAGACAGCGGTGGCGTGTCGAGCGCGTCGCCGGTGCGCCGGCGCGTCGGCAGATAGCCGCCGAGCGCCTCGCGACGCTTGTGCATGTATTCCAGTTCCGGCGAGCCTTCTTCGAAGGTCAGGTAGGGGATCTCGTCGAGCTTCTCGTCAGGAACCGGTAAATTGAACCGGTCGCGAAACGACTTGAGCGAGGTCGTCCCCATTTTCTTCTGCTGGTGGGTGATGTTCTGCGCTTCGCCGGCCTCACCCATGCCGTAACCCTTGATGGTCTTGGCGAGAATCACTGTCGGCTGCCCGGTGTGCTTCGCGGCCGCCGCGTAGGCCGCATATATCTTGTGTGGATCGTGGCCGCCGCGGTTCAGTCGCCAGATATCATCGTCCGACAGATTCGACACCATGGCGCGTGTCTCCGGGTATTTGCCGAAGAAATGCTCTCGCACGTAAGCGCCGTCCTTCGACTTGATAGTCTGGTATTCGCCGTCGACGGTTTCTTCCATCAGTTTTTGCAACACGCCGTCGGTATCACGGGCAATCAGCGGATCCCAGTAGGAGCCCCATACCAGCTTGATCACATTCCATCCGGCGCCACGGAAATCGGCTTCCAGCTCCTGAATGATCTTGCCGTTGCCGCGCACCGGTCCGTCGAGACGTTGCAGGTTGCAATTCACAACGAATATCAGGTTGTCGAGGCGTTCGCTGGCGGCGATGCCGATCGCACCCAGAGATTCAGGTTCGTCGGTTTCGCCATCGCCGAGGAAGCACCACACCTTGCGGCCTTCGGTGTTCGCGATGCCGCGATCCTGCAGGTACTTCATGAAGCGCGCCTGATAGATTGCCATGATTGGCCCCAGGCCCATCGACACGGTCGGGAATTGCCAGAAGTCCGGCATCAGCCAGGGATGGGGATAGGAAGACAGTCCGTCGCCATCGACTTCCTGGCGGAAGTTATCCATTTGTTTCTCTGTCAGTCGGCCCAGCATGAAGGCGCGTGCATAGACGCCGGGTGCTGAATGGCCCTGAACGAAGACCAGATCACCACCGTGATTTTCCGAAGGCGCGTTCCAGAAGTGGTTGTAGCCGACGTCATAGAGTGTCGCCGCCGAGGCGAAACTGGCGATATGACCGCCGACGTTGGTGTCCTTGTTGGCGCGCAATACCATGGCAGCCGCATTCCACCGCACGTAGGATCGGATGTGGTGCTCAAGCTCATGATCGCCGGGTGATTTTTCTTCCTTCCCGGGCGGTATGGTGTTGATGTAGGCAGTATTGGCGCTGTAAGGCAGATAAGCGCCGGATCGGCGCGCCTTTTCGATGAGTTGCTCGAGAATGTAGTGCGCCCGCTCAGGCCCCTCGTGCTTCAGGACGCTGTCGAGCGCGTCCAGCCATTCCCTGGTTTCCTGTGGATCGTCGTCCGGTAGCGCTGCCATCTTTTATGACCCTTTGTGAGGATGGAACGGGCTCGTGCATTGATTGTGCGGTCCCGTGAAGGCAAAAATTATAGCACTGGCATACTGCAAATACGGCTGTAAAAAGGCTATTTAGTGCCTTAAAGGCATAAGTCAGATTCCATTACAGTTCATAATGTGAAAGCTAGCTTGTGCTCAGGCTTTCTTTGGCTTTGGTGGTGTCCGCCCCATCAGGAAAAACTCGTCATTGGGACGCATGTCGGTCAGGATCGCCATGCGATTGGACAAAGCGAAAAACGCGGTAATGGCGCCGATGTCCCAGATATCCTCGTCGTTGAAGCCGTGCTGGCGCAGAGTTGCCTTGTCTGCTTCACCGACGGTCTCGGGCGTGCGTGCCAGTTTCACGGCAAAATCCAGCATCGCCTTTTGACGATCGGTAATGTCAGCCCGCGAATGATGCGCCGCGACCTGATCGGCGATCTGCGGGTTCTTTGCGTAAATGCGCAGTATCGCCCCGTGCGCGACGACGCAATACAGGCAGTGGTTCACGCCGCTCGTCGCAACCACGATCATCTCGCGCTCCGCTTTCGACAGCCCTGAATCGCGCAACATCAACGCATCGTGATACGCGAAGAAGGCACGAAACTCATCGGGACGGTGCGTCAGTGCGAGGAAAACGTTCGGAATGAATCCGGCTTTCTCCTGCACCGCGAGCATCATGTTCCGAATGTCTTCAGGGAGATCGGCCAGTTCCGGAACCGGGTAACTGCTGATTGGCTTTTCACTCATTTGGTTTTCCGTGTGGTCAGTTGAACTTGCGCAGATCGTCGATTACCTTGCCGTCGTTTGCCAGCGAGCCGGGCTGCACGACGCTGACTTCACCGCGTAGTTTCGTGACTTCGCGAATCGTATCCGATATCGCTGACGCCAGAGAGTCGCCATCGTTCGCGACCTCGCACTGAAGGGTCATGCGATCGTTGCTCTGGGCGTCATGCTCGATCACCAGTCGGGCACGAATGACTTGCGGATGACGCTTGGCAATTTCCGCGACCTGGGAGGGGTGAACAAACATGCCCTTGACCTTGGCAGTCTGGTCCGCACGGCCCATCCAGCCCTTGATTCGCATATTGGTTCGCCCGCATGGGCTCTGCCCGGGTAATAGCGCCGACAAATCGCCGGTGCCAAAACGGATCAACGGATACTCCGTCGAGAGATTGGTTACCACAACCTCGCCGACCTCGCCTTCGCTGACAGGGTCATTGCTGCCCGGCCGAACGATCTCGAGCAGCACGCCTTCGTCGACAACCAGGCCTGCGTCGGGGCTGGATTCATATGCAATCAGCCCAAGATCCGCTGTCCCATAACACTGGCGCACTTCTATTCCGCGTTTCAGGAATGATTCGCGAACAGCTGGCAGCAGTGCTTCGCCTGACACCAGTGCCTTGCCGAGGCAGGAGACGTCCACACCCATTTCGTCGGCCTTTTCCAGGATGATCTTGAGAAACGAAGGCGTTCCGCCGTAGGCGTTGGGGCGCAGGTCAGCGATGGTCTGCACCTGCATCTCGGTCTGGCCAACACCTGCTGGAAATACCGCGCAGCCGACCGCTTGTGCGCCGAGGTCAACCATGAACCCGGCAGGTGTGAAGTGGTAGGAGAAGCAGTTGTGCAAAACATCTCCGCGGCGAAGGCCCGCAGCCCACAGCGCACGCCCGAAGCGCCAGAAGTCACCCGTTGCGCCCTGTGGATCGTAAATTGGGCCGGGAGAAGAAAATATTCTCCCAAGATCTCCATGCGCAACCGAGGTCATGCCGCCAAAAGGTGGCGATTCCTTCTGAAGGGCGATGAGGTCGGACTTGCGGGTTACCGGAATGCTCGCGAGTGCACTGCGGTCGCGCACCGCCTCCGGGTCAACCTGTTTCAACAGCTTGCCGAAATATGGTGCTTTCCATTTGGCGTGTGCGATGTGACCCGGCAGCGAACCAAGCAAGGCCTGTTCGCGTTGCTCAGGCGAGCGGGTTTCCAGATCGTCATAAAAGTCGGTCATGTCGTTTCAACTGTGCAATTTCAAAAAATCGATTCAGCGGCACGGCAAGATGCGTGCGTCGCAGCGGTGAACGCCCCCTGAGCCGGGCGCGATACGTCATGCAAGCCAGCGCTTGCGGCGGCGATAGTGTTTCGAATCGCGGAAACTCTTGCGCCCTGACGTGGAAATACCGAGATAGAATTCCTTGACGTCCTCGTTGCTGGCCAGATCCTTTGCCGGCCCGTCCATCACGACACGCCCGTTCTCGAGAATGTATCCATAGTCGGCATGGCGCAATGCGACGTTGGTATTTTGCTCGGCCAGCAGGAAGCTCACATTTTCCTTGCGGTTGAGATCTTCGACGATCCCGAAAATCTCCTCAACGATCTGGGGCGCCAGCCCCATCGACGGCTCATCGAGCAGTATCATGCGCGGCCTTGCCATCAGCGCGCGGCCAACCGCCGTCATCTGTTGTTCTCCGCCCGAAGTGTAACCGGCGAGACTGCTGCGCCGCTGCTTCAGTCTGGGAAAGTAGGTATACACCTTTTCCAGATCCGCTGCGATTGCGCTGCGGGCGCCGCCGCGGGTGAATGCGCCGGTGAGCAGGTTTTCCTCAACCGTCAGGTGCGCGAAACAATGGCGGCCTTCCATTACCTGGATGACGCCGCGCTTTACCACCAGTGACGGATTGAGCTGATCAATGCGTTCATTGTCGAACACAATTGAACCCTTGGTGACGTCACCTCGCTCCGCTCCGAGCAAATTGGAAATCGCCTTGAGCGTGGTCGATTTTCCGGCACCGTTCGCACCCAGCAGCGCGACGATGCGGCCTTCCTCAACGTCAAGGGAAACACCCTTGAGTACAAGAATGACGTGATCGTAGATCACCTCGATGTTCTTGACCGACAACAGGGTCCGGCCCGGCGCGTTCTCTGTCATGAAAATTCCGCTTATCTACTCGAATCACTCCCGGACGAAACCGTGCTGGTCCCGCCCGGTTGCAAACAATCAACCCTTGCAGGCCACCCGCTTGATATTGTTCTCTTTTGCGTAGTTATCCGCCGCGGCATCCACCATTGGGCGCAACACCGAATTGTCCGCCTCAATCCAGTCAGAAATGAATTTCCACTCGCTGCCGGTCCACTGATGGATGCGCGCACTGCGTGAACCCTCGTGATCATTACACGTGACCTTAAGTGGGCGCATCATCCCTTCGAGTCCCAGTTCCTTGATGCGGGCAGCGCTGACATCCAGGTTCTCCATGCCCCAGCGTACCTGTTCGCCTGTCAGCGATTTATTGCCGTACTTGCCCTGCGCGGTGCGGATGCCTTCGATGATCAACACTGCGTTCAGGAGGCCACGGTTATAGAGCACGTGCCCCACATCCTCTTTCGGACCAGCGCCCTGGTCGTTACCGTGAACGTACTTGAGTATGTCGGCGTGCACGGCAGTCTTTCCGGCCGAATGTTGCAGGGTGATCGCGCTATAGCCCTTGGCGTTCGCCCCCGCTGGCGTCACATCGGGTTCCGCGCCGGCCCACCAGACGCCGAAGATCTTGTCACGCGGGTACCTCACTGCCGATGCTTCCTTGATCGCGGTGGAGTTCATTACGCCCCAGCCCCACAGGAACACATAGTCGGGGCGATTCCTGCGAACCTGCAGCCATGCCGCTTTCTGCTCAACACCCGGGTGCGTAACCGGGATCTTAAGGAGCTTGAATCCGTGCATCTTGGCACGCTTTTCCAGCAGCGGAATTGGCTCCTTGCCGTACGGCGAGTCGTGGTAAACGAGAGCGATCGTCTTGCCCTTCAATTTTTTCAAGCCGCCGTTCAGATTGCCGACGTGTTGCACCATGATGTCGGCCGCGGTCCAGTAGGTTCCCAGTAACGGAAAATTCCACGGAAACACGGAGCCATCGACCGACTCCGAACGGCCGTAGCCCATGGTGACAAGCGGGATTTTGTCCGCCGCGACTTTCTCCGTCAGTGCGAAGGTAATCCCGGTCGACAGCGGGTTGAAAACCGAAGCGCCGGTCGGGCCTTTGCCCTTGAGTCGTTCGTAGCACTCAACGCCCCGATCGGTGGCATATCCGGTTTCGCATTCCTCGAACGTAATCGTCACGCCATTCAAGCCGCCATCGCGCGCGTTGACCAGATTCAGGTAGTCTACGAATCCGTTTGCGAACGGAATGCCGTTCGGTGCGTACGGGCCGCTGCGATAAACCAGCAGCGGAATGAACTGCTCCGCCGCCGCATACGCGGCGGGGATTGCGCCGATTGAGCCAGCGGCAGCGAGCCCCAGCAACAGCATCTTGAGTTTCAGGAACGCACGCATACTTGTTCTCCTAAGTGAAACAAAATCATCTGAAACAACATCATCAGTCTTCGGTTAATGCGGTGACGGGCCATTGACTGCAAAGACTCCCCCGGTAAGTGGCACCCGTCAGTACGGAAACGGCCACAACCGCAATTTTTCTTTTGCTATGCGCCACAACCTGGCCAGACCTTGCGGCTCAACGGCCAGGAAAAACACAATCAGGGCGCCGAATATCATGAACTCGATGTGCGAAATCATTGCCGTCGACAACTGTATCCCCAGCCAATGTGGCGTTTGATTCAGTATCAGCGGCAATACCGTGATGAAGGCTGCACCCAGAAACGCGCCGAGTATTGATCCAAGTCCGCCGATAATGACCATAAACAAAATACTGAACGATCGGTTGACATCGAAAGCGAGCGGCTCCCATGAGCCGAGATGCACGAAACCCCACAAGGCACCGGCCACGCCGATAAAGAATGAACTTACGGCGAACGCCGAAAGTTTTGCATACATCGGCCGGATGCCGATGATTTCCGCCGCCACGTCCATGTCGCGCGTTGCCATCCAAGCACGGCCAATGCGTCCGCGAACGAGGTTCTTTGCGACGATCGCGAACAGCACCAGTATCGTCAAACAGAGGAAGTATTTCCTCAGCGGCGATTCGAATTCGAAACCGAACAGGCTGATCGCCGGAACGGCAATCGAACCCGAAGGAGTGTAATTGGTGAACCAGCCGATCCGGCTGAATACCCAGTCAATAAAGAACTGCGCGGCGAGCGTCGCCACCGCCAGATAGAAGCCCTTGATGCGCAAGCTCGGTATGCCGAACAGAATGCCGACCAGCGTCGCGACGCCACCGGCGAGCACAAACGCAATCAACGGGTTCAGACCCGGAATGCGTATCCAGAAGTTATAGGCTGCATAGGCGCCCACTGCCATGAAAGCGCCGGTTCCGAGTGAAACCTGGCCGCAGTAACCCACCAGCAGATTCAGGCCCAGCGCAGCCAGTGCCATGATCAGAAACGGGATAAAAATTGCGCGGAACAGGTACTCGTTGGACAGCAGGGGAACGGCGACGAAGCCGATCAGAAGCCAGATGCCGATGAATACCCGGTCCTGGGAAATCGGGAATGCCGCCTGGTCGGCGGCATAACTGGTCTTGAACTGTCCTGCTTCGCGATAGAACATGATTCGTTAACGCTCTGGATAGTGAATGGTTGGCGTGCGCAATGCGGGCAGTTGCATACTGGAATGATTCGTCATACGCGATCGATGTGCTTCTCGCCGAACAGGCCTTGTGGCCGGAACAGCAGGAAGAACAGCGCCAGCACATAGGCAAACCAGTTTTCGATGCCGCCGCCGATGTAGGGCCCCAGATAGACTTCTGAAAGCTTCTCGCCGGCGCCGATGATCAGGCCGCCGACAATGGCGCCAAGCACTGACTCGAAGCCGCCGAGAATCAGCACCGGCAATGCCTTGAGCGCGATCAGTGACAACGAGAACTGCACGCCCAGCTTCGATCCCCAGATAATTCCGGCGACCAGTGCAACCAGGCCGGCGACGGACCATACGATCACCCAGATATAGTTCAGCGGGATGCCAACTGATTGAGCGGCCTGGTGGTCATCGGCAACGGCGCGCAGGGCGCGTCCGATGCGAGTGCGCTGAAAAAACAGCGCCAGCGCGGCGACCAGCAGGCCGGCAACGAGCGCGGCCACCATGTCTTCGGTCGACAGCAACACACCACCCTCGAAGATCGACTCGAACAGAAGAACCGGATCCTTGGGGATGCCGACATCCAGCGTGTAGACGTCACTGCCCCAGATGGCCTGGCCAAATCCGTCGAGAAAATAAGCGATTCCGAGGGTTGCCATGAACAGGCTGATACCGGGCTGGTTGACCAGCGGGCGCAGCACCAGGCGCTCGATGACAATTGCCAGCACGATCATGATCGCGATGGTGATCGCCAGTGCCAGCAGCATGGGCGCAAAGGTGTCTTTCAGGATGTCGAGCAGACGCACGAAACTCAGTGCGGCGAACAGCACCATTGCTCCCTGCGCAAAATTGAACACCCCGGAGGCTTTGAAAATCAGCACAAAGCCGAGCGCAACCAGCGAGTACAACACGCCCGCCATCAATCCGCCGACAAGAACTTCGATAAAGAAACCCATAGCTCGTGAAACACAACATGGTCCGGCCGCGAGTAGATCCTTCTTTGTCCTCCGGCTACGCCCTGATCATGCTATGTGTGCGCCTCCCTTTTGTTGTCTTGCCCGGTTGTACGGTGTCTGGTTCAGTGTGCGACGCCCAGATAGGCGTCGATCACTTCCTGGTTGCTGCGAATCTCGTCCGGCGTGCCATCACCGATCTTGCGCCCGTAGTCGAGCACTACGACGCGATCGGACAAATCCATCACCACGCCCATGTCGTGCTCGATCAAAACGATCGTTGTTCCGAACTCATCATTGATATCGAGGATGAAGCGGCTCATGTCCTCTTTTTCCTCGATATTCATCCCTGCCATCGGCTCGTCGAGCAGCAGCAATTCGGGTTCGGCGGCCAGTGCGCGGCCCAGTTCGACACGCTTTTGCAGCCCGTAGGGCAGGCGCCCGACCGGGGTTTTGCGAATCGACTCGATTTGCAGGAAGTCGATAATTTCCTCGACCTTGCGGCGGTGCCTGATTTCCTCGTTGCGCGCCTTGCCCAGATATATGCATTGCCATAAGAAGCCGGCGTGCATTTTCAGTGTGCGCCCGGTCATGATGTTGTCGAGCACGCTCATGCCCTTGAACAAGGCGATATTCTGGAATGTCCGGGCGATGCCCTGGCTCGCCGCTTCGTGTGGGCGCATCTGCGAGCGGGTCGCACCCTTGTAGGTCACACTGCCGCTGTTGGGGTGATACACGCCGTTGATGACATTGAGCAGCGAGCTCTTGCCCGCGCCATTCGGGCCGATAATCGCGAGAATTTCGTGTTCCCGCACGTGCAGGCTGATGTCCGACAGCGCCTTTACGCCGCCAAAGGACAACGAAATACTGTCCATGCTCAGGACTGGTTCGCCGAGTGAACGAACTGCCGTCATCACGCAGCCTTTCTGGTTTCGGTGGTTTGTACCAGCGCGACGTCCCGGATTGTGACGTCGGCACTGATCACGCCGCTGCGGCCATCTTCAAACTTGACCTGGGTTTCAATTTCGCAGTGCTCAGCGCCGTTGAACAGCGCCGTCACCAGCGGTTCGTACTTTTCTGCAACAAAGTTTCGCCGTACCTTGCGGGTGCGCGTGAGTTCATCGTCGTCGGCGTCCAGTTCCTTGTGCAGAATCAGGAAACGCCGCACTTGTGAGCCCGAGAGACTGGCCTCCTGCGCAAGATCCTCGTTGACCTTGTCAACGCATTCCTGGAGCAGCGAATAGACTTCCGGCTTCCCGGCAAGATCAACGTAACCTGCGTAAGGCAATCCGTTGCGTTCGGCCCAGTTGCCGACGGCCTGCATTTCGATGTTCAGAAATGCGCATACCGTGTCGCGGCCATCGCCGAAACAGACTGCTTCCTTGATGAACGGGAAAAACTTCAGTTTGTTCTCGAGAAACTGCGGCGCGAACATGGTGCCGTCGGTCAGTTTTCCGACATCCTTGGAGCGGTCGATAATTTTCAGGTGACCGTCATTGTCGAAAAAGCCTGCGTCGCCCGTCTTGAAATAACCGTCGGGCGTAATCGTCTCGGCAGTCGCTTCCGGACTCTTGTAGTACTCCTTGAGCATACCCGGGCTCTTGACGAGAATTTCGCCCTTGTCGGCAATCCTGATTTCCACGCCCGGCAATGGCTTGCCTACGGTGTCCAGCCTTGACTCGCCGTTGGGTTGCTTGCACACATAAGCGGCTGTCTCGGTTTGTCCGTAGAGCTGTTTCAGGTTGATCCCGAGTGATCGATAGAACCGGTACAGATCAGGGCCGATCGCGGCACCGCCGGTATACGCGACGCGGATGCGGCTCATGCCGAGATTGTTGCGCAGCGGCCCGTAAATCAGCGCATCGCCTATGGCGTAGAGAAGGCGGTCGAGCAAGGGCACTGGTTTGCGATCCATGATGTCCGGCCCGCAGCGTTTTGCCACAGCCATGAACGCATCGAACAGCCAGCGCTTCAAGCGGCTCGCGTCCTCCATGCGGATCATCACCTGGGTGAGCAGGTTCTCGAACACGCGAGGTGGCGCGAAGTAATACGTCGGCCCGATTTCGCGCAGGTCGGTCATCACCGTGTCGGACGACTCCGGGCAATTGACCGTAAAGCCCGCCACCAGCGCCTGGCCGTACGAGAACAGATAATCGCCAACCCAGGCCATCGGCAGATAGGACAAAACCTCGTCAGTGTCGTTGAAGCCATCGAAGCTGACATCGCCACGCGAGGCGTCGATAAATGCGCGGTGCGTCAGACAAACTCCCTTCGGCTTGCTGGTCGTGCCCGATGTGTAGAGGATGACCGAAACATCGTCGGGCACACCCCGATTCACTTCAGCAAGATAAAACTCGGGATGCGCTTCGTCGTATTCACGCCCGACGTCGCGCAGTTCGCTGTAGGGCAGCAACTGCGGCTGGGTGTAATGGCGCATGCCGCGCGGATCGTCGTAAATAATCAGCTTCAGGCGCGGGCACTGCGGCAGCAGTTCCAGCAGCTTGTCGACCTGTTCCTGATCTTCGACGATGGCGACTTCGATCTCGGCATTTTCCAGAACGTATTGCATTTCCTGGGAAATGGCGTCCTGGTAGAGCGGCACCGGCACGCCACCAACGCTTTGGGCAGCGGCGAATGACCAGTACAACCGGGGCCGGTTGTCGCCAATAATGGCAATGTTCATGCCGCGCTTCAATCCGCGCGCGGCGAGGCCACACGCCAGCCAGCGCACTTCGTCGGCGACTTCCTTCCAGCTCCAGCTTTGCCAGATGCCGAGATCCTTCTCGCGCACGGCAACCTTTTCGCCACGCACGCGGGCATTATCCAGCAACAGCTTGGGAAAGGTCTCGGTCGTGACCGTACCGACGGCAGCTTGCGTCAAGGGTTCTCCTCCAACTCGCGTCTGCTTATTGGCCACCGTGCTTGTCAGCGCACAGATTGTTGGTGCGCCACTTCTAAGTGCACCGGACGGCTCAATGCAGAATCTTTATTGTGCGATGACTGAATCTTACACCGAGATTGCCGACGTGCGACCTTGATTAACCGGGCAGGGCGGCAAATGGAGTGCTGCACCCGCAAAAGTGTGCCGGTCGGGTGCGGGTGTCGCGGTGGCCTGTGTGGATACATAAGTGGATGCATAACTAGTGTTCATTTATAACCGGTGCGTCCGTTTGACTGGCGCGCCCATATGCCCTGTGTGGGTTTGTGGTCATTTGCCTGCGGTGACGCAGACGGTTTCCGCGAAGCGGATCGGGTTGCTCGTTTCCCTTGCAAGACCGGCCTCACGTCTGAACTGCCCTCATCTCCGGAAGCTGGCCATTGCGCCAACCGGGATCAGGCTTGCGATGACCATATCGCTGCTGCGTGACGCGCCGGAGCGTCCTCCTTCATTCCCGGCCTTGCTCGACGGTGGTTACGATGTTGTGCAGTATGCTCTGCGCTTCGCGCAGGATTGGTATCCGCTACCGGCCCTCTAAATGAAACGCAAATGACGACCGACAGCAAAAACCCCGGCAACCCCTCTCACGGCATTGACTCGGCCTATGCCTGGACGCGCCTGTTCGTCGCGGTGCTGCTGTCCACAATTGGCGGTGTTGGCATGTGGTCGGTGGTCGTGGTGCTGCCGGCGGTGCAGGGCGAGTTTGGAATCGCCCGCGCTGATGCGGCCTTGCCCTACACCATGACAATGATCGGCTTCGGGCTGGGCGGGGTCATGATGGGCAAGTTGGCTGACCGCTTTGGCATTGTGGTGCCGCTGGTGCTTGGCGCATGTTTGCTCAGCCTGGGTTATGCATTGTCCGCCTGGGCGGCCGGCATCTACCAGTTCACCCTTATTCAAGGCCTGCTGATCGGCGTCGGCACCTCGACTACTTTCGCGCCGTTGATGGCCGACTCGTCGTTGTGGTTCATGAAGCGGCGCGGGGCCGCCGTCGGCATCATGGCCAGCGGCAACTATCTGGCTGGTGCTGTGTGGCCGCCCATCGTGCAGCATTTCGTGCAGCTTGCGGGTTGGCGCGAGACGCACATTGGTATCGGCTTGTTTTGTATTGCGACCATGGTGCCTCTGGCGATGTTTCTGAGGCGGCGCGCGCCGAGCGTAGCGCCCGCAGCGGCGATGGCATTCGGCGGATCGCTATCGATGCGCCCGATTGGTTTATCGCCCGCCACGTTGCAATGGCTGCTGGCGGTTGCTGCGATCAGTTGTTGTGTGGCGATGGCCATGCCGCAGGTACACCTTGTCGCTTACTGCAGCGACCTGGGTTACGGCGCGGCGCGCGGCGCGGAAATGCTGTCAGTGTTGCTTGCCTGCGGCATCGTCAGCCGGCTGACGTTCGGCTGGATATCCGATCATATTGGCGGACTGCGCACCCTGATGCTTGGTTCGATCCTGCAGGCGTTTGCGCTAAGTCTCTATCTGATCTTCGACGGAATCGTTTCGCTGTATCTGGTCTCCGCGCTGTTCGGCCTGTTTCAGGGGGGCATCGTGCCGGCCTACGCCATCATCGTCAGGGAGTATTTCTCACCCCGCGAAGCCGGTCGGCGCGTCGGCATCGTGATGATGGCGTCGCTATTCGGCATGGCCTTCGGTGGCTGGATGTCCGGCGTCATTTACGACGCCACCGCCTCGTATCAGATTGCCTTTGTCCACGGAATTCTCTGGAATCTGATCAATCTGTCGATTGCTGGCTGGCTGTTGCACCGTGTCTGGAAACGGGCGACGCCGTCTGTTGCCTGAGTGCGCATATCAGTCGTGTCGATGGCGTCGCGCCAGCAGCAGCCGGGCGAGCCGGCGCATGCGCTGATCCGAAATACCATGCTGTTCAAGGCTGCTGGCGGTCGCCAGCAGGTAATCGGCGCACGATCCGTAGTGGCCGTGCGCGCCCAGTGCCGTAGTGACAATGTCCTCGTCGCTCATGCGACCGGTGTAGCCCGCTGTTTTCCGGTCAATCACAAAAGTCAGCGCTCTCACCACCCCGGAATCGGTGTGCGCATCGACCCACCTTGCCAGATAGGCCGCAGCCAGCATCTCGCGGCGCCATAGCAGTTTGAACTCCTCCGTCACGTGCTCGGGGTGCAGCCGGTAGGCAACACCACCGCACGATCCGCCGCGATCGAGCGCCAGCACCAGCCCTGGGTTTTCCGGCGACCCCCGGTTGATCTTCGACCACAGGTAAAAGCCCCGGTGATAGCCGCGCACTTTCGCCAGTCGCCGCTCGGCAAAGCGCATCAGCGGATTCCAGATTAGTGACCCGTAACCGAACACCCACACCGGATCGCTGGCATTGCGCCCGACCATGGCCGTTTGCAGCGACTGCTCCAGCGCCGCGTCGGACAGAAGCAAGCCGCCGTGCCCGGCGTCGCGCACGGCGGTGCGAATGTCGTCTTTCTCGAGATTGGATCGTTCGATCGATTGCTTCACTTCAGGTGATGGTGGTTGGTGTTAACGGAAGATCTGGTTTAATGACATGATGCCACCGGGCGGCGTATTGATGAAGGCAAACCCTAACCAGCTCTGGCCATGCAGGTACTGAAACTCAAACCGTGGCGCGACGGCCACGATGAAACTGTCGACAGCGTCAGCGGCGTGGAGGCCGAGCTCAGTTCGGAACAGCCCGGTATGGTGCGGATCCGGTTTCGTGTTCGCGGCGCCATCGATGCATTGCGCATTCCCGGCGCGCTTGCGACGGAGCGGCGCGACGGATTGTGGCAGCACACCTGCTTCGAGGTTTTCGTGATGCAAGGTGATGGAAGCTACTGCGAGTTCAATTTTTCGCCTTCGACACAATGGGCGGCCTACCGGTTTGACGGCTACCGGCGCGCAATGTCCGAGCTGCCTGTGCGCAGTACGCCGCGTATCGAAACGGTCATTGCGTCCGATATGATTTTCCTTGAAGCAACGGTTGGTTTGCAGCCACTGGTGACAACAGACAATGCGCCCCGGTGTCGCGTCGCGATCGCAGCTGTCATCGAGAATCTGGAGGGCCGGCTGGATTACTGGGCCCTGGCGCATCCGGCGGAGAAGCCCGATTTTCATCACGAGGATGGCTTTATTGCCGGGCTACCGGATAATGGCGGCTGACTAATGGAGCCACATCAGGGAATGCAGTTCGGACTGGATCGTTTGCTGGCGGAAGATGCATTGCGCAAACCGCTGGCTGGAAAGCGTGTGGGCTTGCTGGCACACCCGGCTTCGGTCACGCGTGAGCTCACGCACGCACTCGATGCGCTGGCCGCGTTGCCCGACGTCAATGTCACCGCTGCGTTCGGCCCGCAACACGGGTTGCGAGGCGACAAGCAGGACAACATGATCGAATCGCCGGATTACGCGGACCCGCTCCACGGTATCCCGGTGTTCAGCCTGTACGGCAAGGTGCGCCGGCCGACGGCAGCGATGATGGACAGCTTCGATGTGCTGCTGGTCGATCTGCAGGACCTTGGTTGCCGCATTTACACCTTCATTACGACGCTGCGTTATGTGCTCGAGGAAGCCGCACTCGGCGGCAAGAGCGTGTGGGTGCTCGATCGCCCCAATCCGGCCGGCCGGCCGGTGGAAGGGCTAACGTTGCGTGAGGGCTGGGAAAGTTTCGTCGGTGCCGGCCCGCTGCCAATGCGCCATGGCCTGACTTTGGGAGAGCTCGCGCGCTGGTTTGTGGCAACACTGCATCTGGATGTGGATTTGCAGATTATCGAAATGCGCGGCTGGCAGCCGGAGCAGCCCACCGGTTTCGGCTGGCCGGTGGAGCAACGTAGCTGGGTAAATCCCAGCCCGAACGCACCCAACCTGTCGATGGCGCGTTGCTATCCCGGCACGGTGATGCTCGAAGGCACGACACTGTCTGAAGGCCGCGGCACCACCCGTCCACTGGAACTGTTCGGCGCCCCCGGCCTGGATGCGGCGAAATTGCTCGAAGAAATGCGCGCGCTTGCGCCGCAATGGATGCACGGTTGCGTGCTGCGACCGTGCTGGTTCGAGCCGACGTTTCACAAGTACTCTGGCGCTCTGTGTTCGGGTGTGCAGATCCATGTCGAGGACGCGGCGCATTACGACCACGAGGCGTTCCGTCCGTGGCGTTTGCAGGCGCTGGCGTTCAAGGCCTTGCGCCGTCTGCACCCGGACTACGACTTGTGGCGCGACTTTGCTTACGAATACGAGCGCAACCGCCTTGCGATTGATCTGATCAATGGCAGTGAATTGCTGCGAGAGTGGGTCGACAATCCGGCGGCCGGTGTTACCGAACTGGAGGCACTCGCCGGTGCCGATGAACAAGCGTGGCGCAAGGAGCGTGAAGCGTTTTTGCTCTACGCCTGATGCCAGTGCGCGCAGCAGTGGGGGCGTTCGCCTTTACCGCCGGACCGAACAAGCGAGTTGACGCAAACTGATGTTGCCGGACGTTTTGCAAGATCTGTGGTCGCAACACGAGAACCTGATATGGGTGTTTGCGCTTGTATCGATTGGCACGCTGGTGATTTCGGCTTTCCTTGTGCCTTACCTGATCATCATATTGCCGGCAGACTTCTATGCCGAAGGTGATTCGCGCCACGTGTTCCAGAACAGGCCGTTGCTGCGCGCGGTGTTTTTGCTGGTAAAGAACGCGCTCGGTGCGCTTTTGTTCGCGGCCGGCGTGCTGATGCTGTTTCTGCCGGGCCAGGGCATTCTCACCATCCTTGCCGGACTGGCGCTGCTGAATTTCCCCGGAAAACGAAAACTTGAAATGCGTTTCCTGCATCTGCCCAAGGTGCTGGGCAGCATTAACTGGTTGCGGACGAGAGCCGGGCGCCAGCCTTTGTCCTTTTAGGGAAGTTCGGCCAGGTTTCTTGCGCTCAGTTGCAGCCGACCTGGCGAAATCTGCCAATGGAGCCAACCACCGGCGACCAACGGTTGATTGACGATTAGCGGGTACGCCGATAGATTGCTCCCAATCAGGCCAGCAACCGGCCGGTGAGTCGCTCGCCGTTTTAGCGGACGAGCAAACCAACAAGAACAGACAAACTGAGGAGGGGCGACCAATGGCGAGCCATGCAACGGGTGACGGCGGTATTCCGCCGCGTGATGCAAAAAAGCGCGGCCTGACGCGCATCATGACGCTCGGAGGTGCCTACGGCACCCGCAATTACACCATCAAGGGTCTGCGCGACCAGAAGGGAAAGCGCGTACTGGTCGAGACGCTGCCATTCTCGCCCGAAGAAGCTGCGGCGGCCGAGGAAGCAGGCATCGACACCATGAAAGTGCGCTTTGACCCCACACAACCACACCTTGCGAAGGCGGTGCGTGATGCTGCACCAAACACCTTCATGTCGTTCTCGGTTCCGCTGGTGGCCGCGGCAAGCGAAACCGAAGCGGTACGTATTGCCTACAAGGCGATGGAAATTGGTGCCGACGCCATCATGTGCCAATGGTCGCCGCGCTTTATCAGCGCCGCTGCCGAAGCGGGTGTGCCGGTGCAGGGGCACGCAGGGCTGGTGCCACGCAAGAGCACCTGGACCGGTGGCTTGCGTGCAGTCGGAAAAACCATCGAAGAGGCAATGTGGGTGTACGAGGAAATCAAGACGCTGGAAGACGCCGGCGCCTGGGCCGTTGAAGTCGAAGTCATTCCGGCGCCACTGCTGGTGGAGATCAGCAAGCGCACGACTTTGCTCACCTCATCAATCGGTGGTGGTGGTGGCGGCGACATCCAGTTTCTGTTTGCTGAAGACATCCTCGGCAACAACCCGCCGCCTTACCCACGGCACTCGAAGCAGTATCGTAACCTCTACAAACTGAAACAACAGATGCAGGCCGAGCGCGTGGCAGGATTCAAGGAGTACGCCGAGGACGTTCGTTCCGGCAACTTCCCCGGCCCCGAGCACGTGATCAACGCGCCGGACGGCTTGATCGATGCCTTTCTGAAATCCGTCAACGAAAACGACTGACCGAACATCATGCGAAAGCTCGCACTGCACTGGCAAATACTGATCGCAATCGTACTCGCGGGTGTTGTGGGTGCCATCGTCAAGCAATACACCACTGAGACCGTCACACCGTCACTTCTGGGGGTGAGCTACGTTTCGATGTTCCAGTTCGTAGGCGAGATATTCCTCAACGCGCTGAAGATGATCATCGTGCCGTTAATCACCTCGTCGATCATTGTCGGTGTCGCCGGCATCGGGTCGGGCGGCAATCTCGGCGCACTGGGCGGGCGCACGCTGCTGTTCTATGCCGGCACCACGCTGGCAGCCATTCTGGTGGGCCTGATCGCGATCAACCTGATCGCCCCCGGCTATGTCAATGGCGAACCCGCCGGCGAGATACTGGCGCTCGATGCACCCGTGCAGGACATAAGCGAAAAGATCGAAGGCAAGGGTGCAGGCGATGTCGCCGACGTGTTCAAGCGCATGGTACCGGCGAACATCATCAAGGCGGCATCGGAAGGGCAGATGCTCGGCATTATCTTTTTCGCCCTCCTGTTCGGTTATTTCATGACACACCTGCAACACGACTACGCGGAGCCGTTGTTCAAGTTCTGGAATGGCGTGTTTCACGTGATGATGAAAATGACCGAACTGATCATGAAGTTCGCCCCGATCGGAGTGTTCGGGCTCATTGCCGCGGTCGTCGCCGAAACGGGGTTTGCTGCGGCAAGGCCGCTGGCCGTGTTCGCGTTCGCAGTCCTCGCCGCACTACTCGTGCACTCGCTGGTAACGCTGCCGATCCTGCTGCGCTACATCGGCCGCGTCAAACCGTACACAACGCTGCGGCTTATGTCGCCGGCACTGCTGACGGCGTTCTCGACCGCGTCGTCCTCGGCGACGCTGCCGGTGACGATGGACACCATCGAAGAAAAAGTCGGCGTGTCGAACGAAGTATCCAGTTTTGTCTTACCGCTCGGCGCCACCGTAAACATGAATGGCACGGCCTTGTACGAATGTGCCGCGGCAATGTTTCTCGCGCAGGCCTATGGGCTCGAACTGAGCTTCGGCGTGCAGTTCACCATTGTCATGATTGCGTTGCTGACATCAATTGGTGTCGCAGGCGTGCCGTCGGCCTCACTGGTGGCGATCGCGATCATTCTCAACGCGGTCGGTTTGCCGGTCGAAGCGATCGGCGTGCTGATGGTGTTCGACCGCGTGCTCGACATGTGCCGAACCAGTGTGAACATCTGGGGTGACGCCTGCTGCGCGACGATTGTGGCGAGGCTCAGGGGTGAGAAGACCAGGGTGGATATCTAGCGAGATCGCCAGCAGATCATTCCTGGCGAGCGCACAGCCTGGATGCTGCGCCAGGCGTTCGTTCGACTGATTCCGTATTTTTTCAGGCGAACCCGCGGAAGACGCGAGAACAAATGAGGTCAGCACGAATTTTCAATTACGCCCTTCTATCAGCAGCTCCTCCCTCCCGTACCTACAAAAAAATGCGAGGAGACCATCAGACAGTTGCTGTCTGACAGCCCCCTCGCACGATTGATTAGAAGTAATTGAACGTAACGGGTTGGCCGTAATTGGTTGATGAATCAACCAGAGGAAGCGCTTAGTTATGCGTGACTGAAGAAATATCGCTGAAGCGGTAGTTGCCGGCGGTCTTGGTCAACGGGCGGGCTTCCTGGGCGCCCGGCTGGGTCACGCCACTCAGATCGCTCCAGCCT
>Ga0316191_10000299_pt1 | contig 30918 bp, 27 predicted proteins | sample Eddworburr2cm_MG_FD_204928 | JGI IMG/M metagenome (GOLD analysis project Ga0316191, IMG submission 204928) | Coastal sediment microbial communities from Maine, United States - Eddy worm burrow 2 cm | ecosystem: Environmental > Aquatic > Marine > Coastal > Sediment | place: USA: Maine...
AGCCTCGCCGAGCAGGTCGTCACGGTTGCCGGCGAGCGCATCCGCTTGCGCGAGAACGAAAGCATTCTCACCGAGTACTCACACAAGTATGAGCTGCGCGAATTTGCCGAACTGGCCAGCGACAGCGGACTGCGGGTCCTGCAGACCTGGACCGATCCGGACTCGCTGTTCAGCATCCAGTACCTGGAGTGCCTGGACTAAGCCGGCGGCCGCGATCGATCAGTCGCTTTTTTTCCACCCGACCCGCCTTTCGAGTGCGGCTTGCTGTGGTCGTCGTCCGGGCCCTTGTAGTCTCCCAGGGAACTCTTTAGCGGACAGACCGAGAAGACAGGGCATTTCTTACAGCCGGCTGCTAGTGCGATTGGGCAAAGTGTCATTCCAGGTCTCCCCATTGATCTGACGATGACCGCAGCAACGTCACGAGCGCTGTCGCGGAACAAGTTTCCACACTGCCGGTCAGCGGCAATGGCCACGCCAAGGCGTGCCGACCGATAGCCAGAAGCCTAGCAGACCTTGAGGGCCGGAGACGGCTGATGACCTCTACAGGAACCCGCGGTCGGATCGAATTGAGATACCCCATTCGTCCGCGTCCCGCCTCTTTCGAACAAGCCCGGCCTGCTGCAGCGGCAGCCGGTGCCCATAGACATCGACAGCGTGTGCGGATCGATCTGAACAGCGGATCAGTCGCCCGGTCGGTAACCGGCGATACGCTCACCCAAACCATGGAGACTCTCGACGGTAATTGTCGGCTCTACTCCCCATGGGTCGAATATCGCCTCCGCTGAGCGCCTGACCCAGGCGGCGCTCATGCCCGCCGAGATCGCTCCGATCACGTCGAACGGGTTGCTCGACACCAGCCAGGCGCTGCTGCCGGTCGCGCCTGATTGCCTCAGAAAGTGGCTGTATACGGCAGGGTTCGGCTTGAACGATCTGAGGTCGTCAGTACTCACGACGCCGATGAAAGAGTCTCTTACCCCGGCCGCAGAGAGTAACGCCTCGACAGCATCGGCGCTGCCGTTGGAGAACGCGTACAGACGGTAGTCTCTGGCCTTGAGTTGAGCCAGTCCGTCGGCCACGTCGTCGAAGGCCGGGAGAGTGCGGTAGACGCCCAGCAGGTCCTCTTTCTGTCCTTCGGTCAGAGGGGCCCTGTAGTAGCTGCAGGTGTAGTCAAGGGCATGGCTGGTACAGACGGCGAAGTTCTCGTAATTCTGCATCAGCCCGCGCCGGAACGAATACTCCAGCTGCTTGTCCCGCCAGGTCCGGGAGAAATCACTGGCCTGATCCCCTACAAGCTGCTGCAGGCTTGCAACGACACCCTGGGTATCGATCAACGTTCCATAGACATCGAATGCCAGCGTGATGGACATCGGTCTCTCCGGAGTCTGGCGCGGGAGGGCTCAGGCTACCCTTTATCGACGAATCCCTCCGGCCGCGTGGAACCCTCGCCAAAGAAGAACTTCTCCATCTCTTCCTCGAGGAATTTCCTCGCCTTCGGCTCGATGGGTGTCAGCCGGTATTCGTTGATTAGCATGGTCTGGTGTGCCAGCCACTGCTGCCACGCCTGGCGCGAGACGTTGTCATAAATCCGCTTGCCCAGATCTCCCGGATAGGGCGCATAGTCGAGACCCTCAGCCTCAGTGCCCAGTAATACGCAGTTGACCATCCGGCCCATCTTGCTCTCCTGAAATTGATTTGCCTGCCGCCACCTGCGCAAGCAGGCGCTCCACCACGGCGGCGATGCCGATCCGCGCGGGAGCCTCGGGGTTATACCAGAGCATTGTACCGGCCTCCATGATCGCCGCCGGCTCGCTGTCGAGCTGGAGGATCCGGGGCGTAATCTGAAGTGTGAAGTGGGTAAACCCGTGGCTGACCGGCGCCAGGTCCTCGATGCGGGCCGGCAGCAGACCGAGGTTCTCGCGACACCAGCCGGACGCGGCTGCCGGTGCGGGCAGCTCAGGGAAGATCCATAGCCCCGCCCACACTCCTGTTGCGGGCCTCCGCTGGAGCAGCATGCGGCCTCTGGGGTCGCGCACGATCAGCATGACGACCGCACGCGAAGGGCGCTCGCGACGAGGCCGCCGCGCCGGCAGTTCTGCCTGGCGATCCTCGCGCCGGGCGATGCAATCCTCAGCCACCGGGCACTGCTGACAGAGCGGCCGGGATCGATGGCAGACTGTCGCGCCAAGATCCATGATGGCCTGGGTGTAGGCGGCGCATCGCTTCTCGGGCGTGAGGCGATCCGCAAGTTGCCACAGGGATTTTGCGGTCGCCGACCGTCCCGGCCAGCCTTCGATGCCCGCATGTCGGCACAAGACCCGCTTGACGTTGCCATCGAGAATCGGCTGCCGCTCGTCCAGGGACAAGGCCAGGATCGCGCCGGCGGTCGAGCGACCGATGCCGGGCAGAGACATGAGTTCGTCCATCGTCTCCGGCATCCGGCCCGAGTGCGCCTCTCGCACGACCCGCGCCGCCTTGTGCAGATTCCTGGCGCGTGCGTAATAACCCAGGCCCGACCACAGATGGAGGACTTCGTCGATGTGCGCGTCGGCCAACCCTGACACGTTGGGGAAGCGAGTCATGAAGCGCTCGAAGTACGGGATGACGGTGGTCACCTGGGTTTGTTGCAGCATAATCTCGGAGACCCAGACACGATACGGGGTCGGCTGATCCTGCCACGGCAGGTCATGGCGGCCGCAACGGGCAAACCATGCCAACAGGCGTTCGGCGAAACCGACGCTCATGGCTCGAAGACCGGAGTGTCGGGGCTCGGGCGTTCCGTCACCCAGGGTTCTCCGCCACCGACTACTAGCTTGCGCGCCAGCACTTCTACCCGCGCGATCATGTCGGTGGTGGTATTGCGAAGCGAACGCGCCACCAGCGCATCCCCCATCATTGCGGGTACCCAGAAATCTGGCTCCATCTCGCTCTCGTAGTGCAGCAGCGTGCCGTCGCCGTCGGCTCTCAGTCGCCAGCGCACCCGGCCGGACTTCAGGTCGCTGCCGTCAGGCAGGACAACCGCGGACAATTCGTAGGGTGGGTGCTCCGTCACTCGCTCGATGCGTCGGAGTGTCTTGCAAAAAATGGCGGCGACACAACCCTTGAGCTCGGTGAAGACTTCCGTGGTGCGGGCATCGATACGCCGGATGACGCGACTTTCGCGGACCCGCCGGTGCAGTCTGTGGATACGGTCGTAGTCAGTGATCACCGCAAAGACCGCCACTGGCGGGGCGTCCAGCCTGGCTTCGAGCCGCAGGTGATAGATCCCCTCGTCGTGGCCGAGGCTGACGTTACTGACCTCCGCCGCCCACAACGGTCCTGTGACGAGCAGGCTGCACAGAAGCATGAGTCGCAACGGTGCCATGACGCTGCCGCAGAAGCCGCCGATCAGGTCGCTTTGACGGCAATGTCTTCCGGGACAGGCCGCCCCGAAGCCAGCGCCTCCAACCGCCGCGCGGCGCGCAGACCGCGATAACGAAGCGCGGCCTTGATGATCAACGGTCCGATGACCGGCGGGATCCAGAACTGCGGCCGCATGTCGAGTTCGTAGGTCACCAGCGTGCCACCCTCCTCCGGCGCCAGCGTCCAACTGGCCCGGCCGTAGTGCAGGTCGCTGCGCTCCGGATCCACGATCGCCAATATCCGACGGTAGGGTTCGATTTCCAGAAACTCGACAATCTCCACTTCGCGACAGAAGAACAGGACGCAGCCTTTCATGTGGAGATAGACAACGCCGCGGCCGTCTTCGATCGGTTCGACCACGCGCCCTTCACGGAATACGCTGGACAGCCGGGGGAAACCCTCGTAGTCGGTCAGGACCTCGAACACCCCCTCGGCGGGCGCTTCGATGAATACATCCGCCAGGACCCGATAGTCGTCGCCATCGCGTACCAGCTCCAGACTACTGAACTCCGCCGCGGACAGCGTTACCGCCGGCAGCGCCAACAGCAGGGCGGTCGCCAGCGTCCTCAATTGCCGAACAGCTTCTTCAGGGCCTGTTCCTTGAGCGAGTCCTCGAGACTCTGGGGTTCTTCCTCCTGCGCCTCACCCTGAGTCGCTTCGGCCGGACCCTCTCCGGCGGATTCGGTCTGCTCTGTCTCCTTCTTGCCGCCGCCGAGCTTGTCGAGGATAAATGACTCGACCTGGGAAGCGACGATGGCGGACACGTCGGCACTTACGCTCGGATCGTCCAGTGATCCGGTGATCTTGACCGGCACGCTTTTGCCTGCCAGCTTGCCCAGTCCGGCGTCGATGGCCGCCTGACCCTTGGGCACGGTCGCGTTGAGCCGGTAGTCCATGTTCTGGGAATTCAGATCGACCATGCCGGCGCCCGTGACCTTCAGGTTCGGCAGCGAAGCATTCAGGTCATCGCTGCGCACGACGCCCTTCTCGACCTTCGCCGACCCACGGAAGTCCTCGAAGACGGTATCGCTGGAAGTCGCCTGTGGTGGCGCTTTCCTGTCGAACAGCGCCACGGCGCTCTGCAGGGCGTGGGTGATGTTGAATCCGCGGATCATGCCGTCGGCCATTGCGAAATTGATGTCCCCGTCCAGCGCGGAGATCATGTCCTTCGAGGTGGTGCCGGCCGTGTTCAGGTTCAGGGACATTGCCGCCTTGCCGGTCAGTCGATCCACGTCGGCCATATCTCCCAGAAGGGAGCCGACCTGCACACCGTCGAGCGACTGTCGGAAGGTCAGCGCTGGCACGTCACTGCTGCCATCGAGCGCCAGAAGACCCGTGACCTTGCCCCCGTAGAGTGCAGCGCCGAGCGGATCCACCGTGAGCTTGCCATCCTTCACGATCGCCTTCGCCTGTACCGACGTCATCGTCAGGCCGGAGACCTTGAGCTTGCCGATGTCGAGGCTGGCCTCGGCGTCCAGCTTGCGCAGGTCGGAAGTGTCGATCTCGCCGACCCCCTCCTCCGCGGCCGCCTCCGCCTCTTCTCCCGCCGGCGGCAGATAACGATCGACGTCGATCTGATCCACCTTGAGGCTGGCCCGCAGCACGGCCGGCTCACCCGTCGTGGCAGAGAAGTCGCCACTCATGCGAGTGTCGTCCAGTACCGCCTTCAGCCCTGACAGGGCTGCGCGATCCTCGGCCATGCGAAAACTGCCGGCCACGGATGCCTTGTTGAGCACAGCCGGATCGGCGGTCACCGGCGCCTCGAGCCCAAGCGTTTCCATCAATTGCCGCGGTGAGAATTCGCCGGTGTCCAGGGTTCCCTGGATATCCGGCGCGTCCATCACCTTGGTGCCCTTGGCTGACGCTTTCAGGGACATACCCGCAAGGTCCGCCGTCAGGCCGTCCAGGACCATGACCTGGGTCTTCGTGTTGACGCTCAGGCTGCTCGCCGCTACGCGGCCAGTCTGCTTGCCACCCGGGATCCCGTCACCCTCCAGACCCAGGTCTGCGGAGAAACCGGATAATGCCAGCGTGCCGTCCTTATCCATGCGGGCCCGGCCATCCAGCGTCGTCGTGAAGTTGACGACGGGTTTCCCATAGCTGCCTTCGATACGGCCGTTAACGGGCGTCTCGGTACCGGGTTTCAGGACCCCGAGGGAAAATTCATCGATGCGGGCCTCGGCGCGTCCGGCATCGCCCTGATCCATGGAGAAGCGGGCCTTCTTCAGCGTCACCCCTTCGACTTCCAGCGCCTCGGGATCAGCCACGGCGCCGCCGGTCGAGAGCTCTTCGACCTCGAATTCAAAGCCGCCCTCACCCGGCTGTACGACGCGGACCTTGCGCGCGGTGGTCTTGCCGATCACGGGCGCCCCCGGCCCCGCGGCGAGCTTGTCCGCTTCGATCCGATCGGCCTTGACGGCATAACGGCCCGCCTCGCCGCCGTCGTAGTCGAGTTCGACCGCCTGCACCAGCAGCTTGTCCAGCAAGGGCGCCTCGGCATCGCCGACCAGGCGGGCGACGGTGAATTTGTCTATGGCGCCCTTCACCGTGCCTTGGGGGCCGCCGCGGTAGTCGATGCTGGCGGACTCAAGCGCCACCTGTTCCAGCACCGGCTTCTCGGCATTGCCGTCTATCCGTGCCGCTGACAGGGTGGGAACCTCGGCCTTGAGGACCATACCCTGTGCATCGTCGTAATCGATGAAGGCAGCTTTCAGCTCCAGCCCTTCGAGTTGAGGCGCCTCGGCAGAGCCCTTCACCGCCACCAGGACAAGGCTTCCGACGCGGGCGCTCAGGCTGCCGCTCTTGCCGCCGCCCAGCTCGACGACAGCGTTGGCCAGACGCAGGTCGGCGACGTCCGGCTGGTCGGGATTGGCGACGATATCTCCTGTGGTCAGCGATCCGAGCTGGGCGCTGAGCTGGCCGAGCTCAGGATCGGAGTAATCGACCGACGCGTCCGAGACCTTGATTCCATCGATCTCGAACACCGCGCCCGAGCCGGTGATGCGGCCGGTAGAGAGCTCGCCCAGGCCTGCTTTCAGCGCAGCCTGGTTGACGTCATCCACGAACTTCACCTGGGCGTCGCGCAGGCTGATGCCGCCGATCTCAGTCAGATCGAAGCCGGCGCCTTCCTCTGCTGGCACGGCGTCTTCCGGTGGTGCTTCGCTGGCGGTGAGGTCGTCCCAGTTGTTGCCGTTCGGTCCCTGGTAAAGGTTGATGCGCGCACCGTCGAGGGTGATCTGACTGACCACCAGCCGGCGGCCGAGCAGCGGCATCAGCTTCACACCCACCGAGGCGCCCTCGATGGCTACCATCGGCTCGTCGCCCATGCCAGGCGCATTGCTGAGACTGGCGCGGCCGATTTCGACGCCCAGCCACGGGATCACCGACAAGCTGAGGTCGCCTTCGAGTTTGAGTTCGCGCCCGGTCTGCTTCTGGGCGGCTGCGGCGATCTCATCACGGTAATCGTTGGGGTCCACCAGCAAAGGCAGGATGATGGCCGCGGCCAGAATCAGGACAAGGATCAGTCCGACGATCCAGACGGAGATCTTGAGAAACGGTTTCATCAGGGTGTGCCTCGGTAATAGTGTGGGCCGGAACGACGCCGGCTGCCCCGGGGGAACGAGGGATGCTTGCCGATATTATAGGAACAGACAGGTCTGCGGTCAGCGCGCAGCCGTCAGCGACGAGAAACCGCACTGGACTTCATCGCCCACTGGCCGACAGTCGTCGGGCCAGCCGTATTGTTTCCAGTAGTCCAGCAGACCCAGAGTCTCGGCCAGATCGATGAAACCCGGCATTCTCCGCAGACCGCCAAACTCCGGCAGCCACAGATAATTCAGTTCGATCCGGTCGGGATACTTCAAGCCCAGCTCCAGCGCCCGCTGGTATCTGCCCCCCCAGGCAAACAGCTCGAACCAGGCCACCTCCGGCCGGTCCGCGTAGTCGCGGGCCAGGATCGCATCGATCTCGGACCAGTCGTTGGTCTCCAGGACCTCCAGGATCGCGTCGACCAGCGCGTCATTCAACGCGCGTTCGCCGTCCGGCCCTCTCTGCTGGCGAAGCATCTCGCCGAGGCGTTGCGGATCTCCGCTGCGGATTGCCGCCATGGCGGCAATCGAATCACCCTGTCCGCTACCGATATCGTAGCCCAGGTCCAGCGCGATCTGCCGGTAATTCAGGGCCTTCTCGTCATAACCGAGTTGCGCATATGCCTGGGCCAGGTTCAGATTGACAATCGGTGAAGCGGGATCCAGTTCCTGCGCCAGCACGGCCTGCTCGAGAGCTTTCTCGAGACGCCCCGTGGATCGCAGCAACAGCGAGTACCAGTGGTGTGTCGTGGGGTCGGCGGCATCCAGCGATGTGGCGAAGAAGAAGCCGGCCTCGGCATCCGCCCAGCGACGCTCGTTGACCGCCAGTTCGGCCAGTACGGAATGGGCCTCCGCCAGGGTCGGGTCCCGGGACAATGCCTGTTGGGCCGCCTCTGTCGCCTTGCTGGAATAAGGTGCCTCGTCCTCGCCCGAATAGCCGGGCAGCACCACGTAGGCGGCCGCCAGGCCGGAATAGGCGCGGGCAAACTCCGGGTCCCTCTCCAGCGCCTGCTCGAGCAGCTCGATACTGCGCCGCAGCGCCTGCTCGCCTCGTCGCTTCCACTGGTGGCGGGCCTGCAGATAGAGTTGGTAGGCCTCCACGTCCTGGGTCGGCGGCGCGGCTCGCGCCATCATGGGCGCTTGTTCCTCGGTGCCCAGGGTGACCTTCAGGGCCCTCACGATCTCGGCCGAGATCTCGTCCTGGACGACGAAGATGTCCTGCAACTCGCGATCGTAGGTGCTGGACCACAGGTGATAGCCGGTATCTGCGTCGATCAGCTGAGCCGTGATCCGGACGCGGTCACCGGAGCGGCGCACGCTGCCCTCCAGGACCGTGTCCACGCCTAGCTGACGAGCGACTTCGCGGACGTCCACGTTCTGCCCCTTGTACGCGAACGAAGACGTACGCGAGGCGACCCTGAGATCGGGCACCTTGGCCAGCAGGTTGAGCAGCTCCTCGGACATGCCGTCGCTGAAATATTCATTGCCGGCGTCCTCGCTGAGATTGGCGAAGGGCAATACGGCTATGGAGTCCCTGGGCGCGGCGTCCGCCTCATCCCTACCACCGAACACCTGTGGGTAGAGCAGATAGGCCAGCGCCACCATGGCGACAGCCAGCAGAGCAAGGTAACCGACCCGCTCGAGGTGGGGGATGCCCCTGGCCCGCTCCGCCAGTGGTTCGGTGCGCTCGATGCCCTGGGGCCCGATGTCGAACACCCAGGCGAAGATCATGGCGATGGGGAATCCCATGAGCAGCAGGGCCACCACGAAAGTGACGGTCCAGTCGGGCAACTGCAACGCCGGGAATACCACGTCGGCGACTTCGGTGAGGATCCAGGCCACCACCGCATAGATACCGGCGACGCGAAACACGCGTCGCCGTTTCAGTTCGTGGAAGAGAGTGCGCATGATCACACCCTCCCCGCGGAGAGATCAGTCGCCGCGGAGAGTGATACCCCCGTTGAGGGTCTTGATGCGGATGCGAGCGTTGCCTTCTCCATGGGTAAACCGGAGTTCACGACCGGGTGTGTACTTGTTAGTGCGGACCGGGTCCGGACCGAATGCGTTGTCGATTGAGCCATTGAACGTCTCGATGTCGAATTCCGCATCGGGAGAACCCAGTATATCGAGCCGCAGGTCGCCGTTGATAGCCTCCATGTCGAAACGGGCGCCGTCGGCCAGGCCGGTGCGCAGGTCGATATCGCCGTTGGTGGTCCGCAATCGGGCTCGGTTCAACTCGCTGCTGGCGATGTCGAGGCTACCGGTGACGGACTGCACCACCAGCTCGCCACGAATATTTTCCACCCGTCCGTCGCCACTGACCGTGGTCAGGGTCAGCAGCGCCGTCTGGTCGTGCCCGGTGACATCGAAATCACCACTGACGGTCTTGGCCTCAACGTCCTCCTCGAACACTTCGACTTCGATCTCGCCGCTGACCGACTGGATCCGCTGTGCGCCCCTGACACCCGCCACCGAGATGTCGGACGACACGCCGGTCACGGTCACGCGGCTGCCCTCGGGAACCTTGACGAAGAGTTCCGAGCTATCCACGTTGCGTGATTTCTTGGGCACCTCGACCTTGATCAGCGTCCTGCGCCCGTCCACGTCGAAAACGAGACGTTCGCTGCCGCGGCCCAGCGTGCCGGTCACCTGGACCTGTTCCCGATCCCAGCCCCGGACCTCGATGTCACCGGCGACGTTGGAGATCTCGACCTCACCCTGCGGATGGGCATCAGAGGTCTCGTCTATCGGCGTACCGGCCCAGGCCGGCAGACAGGCCAGGGTCAGAGCGAAACTCGCAACAAACATTCTCATATCTCTTTCCTCGTCGGCAGGCTCTGCGCCATCCGATTCACTTCCATCAGCATTGCCATCTCATCCTGGTAGGCGGCCATCAGCAACTGTTGCAGAAGCACGTTGCCGGGGTCGTCGGCGAGCGAGCCGTTGATCTCCGCCAGGGCTTGGCGGATCTGCGCCAGGTTCTTCTCGACCACTTCGCGTGTCTCGGGCGACAGTGACTCCAATTGTTCGTCCAGATCCCGGGACAGCTGCTGGCGAGCGCGCTCGAACTTGGGTCCCAGCGCGTATTCCGGGCCAAAGGTCGCCGCCACGGTGCGCGCCGGTCTCGCCAGACCCGCAGGCGCCGGTGCCTGGCTGACGATGACCGGTGCCTGCCGATCGACGACCCAGACCGTAATCGTGGAGGTGATCGCGACCAGTGCCAAGGCGGCGGCGATGGCGCCACCCAGTCGCCAGCCGCCGTTCACGACTCGCGGCTCATCGGCGGTCGCGAGTCGTGCCTCGATCTCCGGCCACAGATCCCGCTCGGGCTCGATGTCCCGCGGCAGCCTGCCGGCCTGCGCTGTCCAGCGATCCTGCGATCCGTCCTTTCCGCTGTATTCCGTCATCGATCCAGCCTCTGCGCCAACAGGCGTCGGGCTCTGTGTAGCTGAGCCTTGCAGGTGCCGACGGCCACGCCCAGCATGTTGGCCGCCTCCTGGTGGCTGTATCCATGCACCGCCAGCAACACGAATACATTCCTGGCGCCGTCCGGCAGACTGCGGATAGCGTCCTCGAGATCCATCTGCAGGCCGCCGTCCCTGGGGCGACGTGCCTTGTCCGGTTCCTCGGTACGTTCTTCCACCACCTCGACGAATCCGGGCCGACGGGCTTCCTTGCGCTGCATGCTCAACACCTGATTGACGGCGATCCGGTGCAGCCAGGTGCTAAAGGCGCTGCGGCCCTGGAAGCTGCCGATGCGGCGCCAGGCCTGGACGAACGCCTCCTGAGTGCAGTCCTCTGCCCTCTGGCGATCTCCGGTCATCCTCAAACACACGGCATACACCTTTCCCGAATTACGGCGATACAGGGCCTCGAAGGCAGCCACATCTCCGCCCGACGCCCGCCTTACGAGTAGCGTGTCAGACACCTCCGGGACCGAAGTCTCCGCTGTCATGCAAACGGCTTCCGCGCTTCCCATGAGGTCGGCTGCTTACCCATAAGTGGCCTTACCACGTTGTTCCTGACTAGATAGATGCAGGCGGACGCTCAAGGGTTTAAAGACGCTGTCGATCAACAGGATGTGCCTCATCGCGAGAACCCGGCTAATATGTCAAACGACCGCCGCCGGGAAGAACATATGTCCGAACAAGATTATCAGGTGCTTCTGGTAACCGATAACGACCAGGACGCCCGATTCCTTGAATACGCACTGCGCAAGGACTCGCGCGCCACTTTCGTGCCATTGCGTGCTCAGGATGTGGGCGAGGCGATGAAGCTCCTCGCGACACGCCCGATCGATGCGGTCGTCCTGGACAGTACGCTCCCGGACACGAACTGCGTGGAAACCTGCCTCAAGATTCACTCCAGCGATGCCACCATGCCGATCATCGCCACGCAGGAGACGGCCGATGAGAATCAGGCCAAAGACATACTGACGGCGGGCGCACAAGACGTGCTGCTCAAGCAGGAGTGCGCCGGCGGCAACCTGAGCCGCGCAATCCGCTTTGCAGTCAAGCGAGCGAAGGCGGTTCGTGACCTGGCCGCCTCCGAGTCCCTTTTGCAGAGCGTGCTGCAGAACGTGAACGAGGGCGTCATCGTCGCCGGTCGCAACGAAAAGCTGTTGCTGGTGAATCCGGCAGCGCGCGAGCTCCTCGGAATAGGGTCTGCAGCGGGACTGCCGACGGACATCTTCGGCATGTACGAACAGGACACCGTCACCCGGATTCGCGATCGCGAACGACCGATGGCGCGTGCCATCCGCGGCGAGACCCTTAACGACCTCGAGATATTCCATCGCAATCCCAACGCCCCCAACGGCCGCTTCCTGAGCGTCAGCGGCCGGCCGCTGAAAGACGGGGCGGGCAAAATCACCGGCGGAATCGTCTCATTCCGCGACGTCACCGGTCGCAAACGGGTCGAAGACGAATTGGCGCACCTGTCCCTGCACGATGGCCTGACCGGCATTCCTAACAGGGCGTTCTTCCTCGAGACGCTGCGCAAGTCCGTGGCCCGCGGGCGCCGGGCGGAGTCCCGTGTCGCGGTCCTGCTGCTCGATCTGGATCGCTTCAAACAGATCAACGACCGGCTCGGTCATGAGTTCGGCGATGCGCTGCTGGTCGACGTCGCCCGCAGGCTGACGGACGGGCTGCGAGCCGGGGACTTTGTCGCCCGTCTGGGGGGGGACGAATTCGTCATCCTGTTCGAGAACTTTGGTCATGACGAGCATGCCGCCGGGCTGGCGGACAAGATCACCGATGTCCTTGCCCCGGTGTTCCGGCTCGAGGGACAGGAGGTGTCGGTATCGGCCAGTATCGGGATCTCCACCTTTCCTGAATGCGGCGACGATGCGGGCAGTCTGATGAAGACCGCAGACGTGGCCATGTACCGCGCCAAAGAGAGCGGCAGGAATACCTACCACTTCTACTCGCGGTCCGTGCACGCCGAGATGTCCCGGCGCTCGCAACTCGAGGCCGACCTGCGCGAAGCCATGCGTCAGGATCACTTCGACCTCGAATACCAGCCCATCGCAGATCTTCGCAGCGGTCGCATTGCCGCGGTTGAAGCGCTGCTTCGCTGGAATCATCCGGATCATGGGCAGGTCCGGCCACTGGAGTTCATCCCGATCCTCGAAGCGACCGGGCTCATGAACCGGGTCGGTGAATGGGTGTTGGCGAGCGCCTGCGCGCAGGTCAAGGAGTGGCAGCGCACGCTAAACCGGCCGGATCTCGGCGTCGCCGTCAACCTGTCCTACCAGCAGCTCCTGCATCGGCGGATCGTCGATCAGGTCCATCGGATCCTGACCAACGCCGGCCTCGAGGCCTCCATGCTGACCGTCGAGATCAACGAGGCCACTGTGCTCGAAAATCCCCGCGTCGTCAGGGAACAGCTGCAACTGCTCGCGCGCGAGGGCGTCAGGATTGCACTGGACGATTTCGGCACGGGATACAGCTCACTGCAGGCGATCCGACAGCTGCCGTTGAGCTCAATCAAGGTGGATCGAAGCCTGGTGATGAGCCTGCCGACCGATCCGGAGGACGTCGCGGTGGTGGATGCGGTGTTGCGATTCGCAGAGGATCTCGACCTCGAGGTGATCGCCGAAGGTGTAGAGGCGCAGGCCCAGCTCGACTTCCTTGCGGAGCGCGGTTGCGCGCTCGGACAAGGCTATCTCATCAGCCCGCCTCTGCCGGTCGCCGCCGTTGACAGCTTCGTGGCCACCAACTGGCGGGCTGCCTGAACGATCTCGATGGACCATGCACGCTTGCTCGTCGACATCGGCGGAACCAATACTCGTTGCGCGCTGCAGCAAGCCGGGGCCCCGCCCAAGCTGATCCGGGCCAGCAAGAATCGGCGTTTCCCGGGGATCGTCGCAGTCCTGCGAAACTATCTCGACGACCTGCCGGCAGACATGCGTCCGCGGAGCGGAGCGCTCGCCGTGGCGGGCCCCATCGCCGAGGAAACCATCACGCTGACCAACCTCGGCTGGTCGTTCTCGATCGAGGGTCTGAGCGCGGAACTCGGATTCGAGGCGCTGAGGGTAGTCAACGACTTCACGGCGATCGCGATGTCTTTGCCCTATCTTGGCGGCGACGATGTGGTCCAGGTCGGCGGCGGCGAACCGGTCCCGGACAGGCCGATGGCGGTGCTCGGCCCGGGAACGGGTCTGGGTGTCTCCGGCCTGCTGCCGGCCGGCAGCCGATGGGTCGCGTTGTCCGGTGAAGGCGGCCACGTCTCACTGGCCGCTACCGACGACAGGGAGGCGACGGTGATCTCGCTGATCCGTCAACATCAAGGTCATGTGTCGGCGGAGAGACTGGTCTCGGGCTTCGGGCTCAGCAACCTCTACATGGCGCTGCGCAGCCTGTCCGGTGAGCCCGGAGAGACACTGAGCCCCGAAGAAGTCAGCGCCCGGGCCGACTCCGGTGACGTGGTCGCCAGGGAGGCGCTGGAGCACTTCTTCTCTTTCCTGGGGATCACTGCCGGCAACCTGGCGCTGACGCTGGGCGCCCTGGGCGGCGTCTTCATCGCCGGCGGGATCGCGCCGAAACTGCGTAACGCTTTGGTGTCGTCGGATTTCCGCAGAAAGTTCGAGAGCAAGGGCCGCTACGAGTCCTACATGCGCCGGATACCGACCTACATCGTCACCGAAAAGGTCCCAGCGTTCCGCGGCCTGGCGGCTATTCTGGATGGCCATATGGCCGGCTGACAGCCGTCGAAGGCCTGCCATGGCCTCTTTTTAGTGGCGTCCTAGACGGCGGCCAGCAGCGCCTCCTCGACAAGCTTGACCGGCGACTCGAATCCGGCCGGTTTGACGATCAGGATGTCGCAATCCAGCCGGTCCAGCACCTTCTCCGCCGTGCTGCCGATGAAGATGCGCCTCACGGCATTGCGAGCCACGGCGCCCATCACCACCAGGTCGGCTGATATCTCGGTGGCGAATTCGGGCAGCTTCTCCTCTGTTTTCCCCTCGGCGACACGTACGCTGTGGCCGACCTGCGTCAGCCCGGCGACGAGTGTCTCGACCGCCGCGTTGTGGGCTCCCTCGAGGCTGGCCTCGGTGTATTCGATCGGCGCCGGATCGGGATCATCGGCACGGATGTCGCTGACGATCGCCTGGAACGCATGGAAGACATACAGGCGACCGCCATCACACCTGCAAATGCAAGCGCCGATGTCGACGATCCGGTTATCCAGGTATTGCGGCTTTCCATGACCGTGCAATGGATCCACGGCGGCAATGACCCGCGGCGGCGCCTCCCAGCTGGCCCGCCTGACCAGCAGCAGCGGACATGGCGCATGCCGGATCAGCTGCCAGTCGGCGTCGGCAAACAGGCGTCTGCGGTGCACCGGATGGCTGCGCACTCCGGCGATGATCCAATCCGCCTGATGCCTGAGCGCACCACGGATCACACCTTCATCCCAGGGGGTATCCCATGCGGCGTCGATGGTGACCTTGATGCCTGCTCTCTCCAGCGCCTCGCCCTTGCGCTCGATCCGATCGACATGATTCCGCACCAGTGCTGATCGTGCTTGCTCGAGGGCGGAGTGTCGCGGAAAGTAGTGCGGCGACACGTACTGGTTGTAAACGCTCTCGAACAGGACCAGTTCGGCATCGAACCGGCGCGCGATCTCGCCCGCCCGGTCGACGACGCAATCACCGTCGTGAGCCGGACCCAAGCCTGCAAGCAACCTGTTGGGGGGCCGGAACATGTTGCCAAGCGAGACGCTACCTCCTACCCACAGGTTAGCCCAGATTTTGGCGGCACGTCGTTGCGGTTTATGCTTGTGGGCTCCGGCCAGCATGGCCTGCGGCTTTATATGCGAATGCAACAACTCCCGGCGACCGCCGTCCTGTCCCTCAAAAATGACGAGGAGATCATCGGTCTGTCCGGTAGATTCCAGGATCTTCTCGGCTGGACGGAGGACGAGCTGCTGGGAGCATCCGTCGCCAAGGTATTATCCGATGCGGGATTCCTGACGCGATCTGATTCAGGCCGGGACACTCTGTGGACCGAGGTGACGGCCCTCAGGCCGGACGGCAGCCGGCTACAGCTCGACGCGGAGCTGCAGCGCTGGAGCGCCGGTGCCGACCGGTTCGCTACCGTCTCCCTGCGGCGGAGACAGGCAGGTGTCGAACCCCTGTCGACAAACGCGAGCGAGACACAGGCGCGATTCGACGCGTTGCTCGACGCCTCCCCGGACGGCATCATTATCACCGACGAGACCGGTCTCATAGAGACGTTCAACTCTTCGGCGGAAGGCTTGTTCGGGTTGTCCGAAGACGAAGTCCGTGGCGCCAGCCTCGCCCGCCTCTTTCCGAACAGCGCTCAACACCCCGTCACTGCTAGCCAGTCGGACTTCCTGGCGGACCTGCGCCGTGACGCCTCCGGCAACGCGCGGGAGTTCCGCGCCCGGCGCGGCGACGGCAGCCTGTTCCCGGTAGAAGTCTCCGTCGGGCAGAGCAGCAGCAGCGGCGATCGTTGTTTCATTGTCGTCGTTCGGGACATTACGCGCCGCCAGAATGCGGCCGCGGCACTGGCGCTTAGCGAGTCCAACCTTCGTATGTCGCAGGCGCTCGCTCATCTGGGTAGTTTCGAATTCAATTGTCTGTCTGATGAACCCATGTACTGGTCGGACGAGGTGTTCCGGATCATTGGACTGGACCCGGCCGCGGGCGTCCCCGATGTGGCGTTCCTGCGTGACCGGATCCTGCACCCGGACGACAGGCATCGGATCGTGCAGGCGATCGCGGCCGCCCGGCAGCATGGCGGCGTGCTCGAACTGAACTATCGGATCCTGCGATCCGACGGGACGATGCGGCATGTGCAGACCGCTGCGCGAGTGCTCCCGGCTGCGGATCCCGGGTCGTTCCGCGTATCGGGCACGATCCTCGACGTCTCGGACCGCAGACGGATCGAGAGGGCACTGCGCGAGGAACGTGATCGTGCCGAGCTGTATCTGGACCTTGTGGGGGTGATGGTCATCGCGGTCGACAACAACGGCAACATCACGATGATCAATCGACAGGGACTCGAGACCCTGGGCGCGGAGGAAGAGCAGGTGATTGGCCGCAACTTCTTCCAGCTGTTCATCCCGGAGGAGTACCGCAAGCACGTGCTGGCGGACTTCAACAAGCTGATCGAATCCGACGACAACCTCCTGCTGCGGCTGGACGAAGGCTGGGTGGAGACTCGTGGCGGGCAGCGTCGACTTGTCCGCTGGCGTAACAAGAAGCTGCTGACCGCTTCGGGCAAGAGCATCGGCGTCCTGGGAGCCGGAGAGGACATCACCGAACAACGGCGGATCGGCGACCAACTCAAGCAGGCCGAGCAAGAGTTGCGGCTGACCTTCCAGCATGCCCCCATCGGGATGGCGACGCTGGATGTGGATGGCTATGTGCTCAGCGTCAACCAGTCACTATGCACGATGCTCGGTTACCAGCAGGCGGAGCTGCTGGGTCTGCCGATGAAGGATCTGATCCATCCGGATGACAGAGCCGTTGCTCTCGGGTTGTTGAAACGCGTGCTCGGCGGCGAGATCGGGTATGTGCGGCATGAGAAACGCTATCAGCGAAAAGACGGTTCGCTGATGTTCGGGATCGTCCGGTACTCCCTGATAAAAAGCCTCCGCGGCCGACCGCTCATGTTCGTGGCCCAGATCGTGGATCGCACCGAGCAGATCGAGGCCGAGATCGAAGTCCGACAGCACCGCGAGCGTCTTGCCCAGGTGTCACGCCTGGGCACCATGGGAGAGATGGCGGCGGGTCTTGCCCACGAACTCAACCAGCCGCTCACCGCGATCGCCAACTACGTGCAGGCCTGCCAGCATCTGATCGACGCCGACGCCATCGCCCGCGACGACCTCAAGGAGGTGCTGGGGAAGGTCGCTCATCAGGCCCGGCGAGCCGGCCAGATCATCCATGGACTTCGCAGCTTCGTGAAACGCCGGGCCGTGTCGCGCACAGACACGGATCTCCACCGGGTGGTACGCGACGTCATGATGCTCGCCGAGCTCGACGGCCGCGCCAACGGCGTGCCGATCACCTCGGAGAGCGATGAAATTCTTCCCCCTGTCCAGGCGGACCCGATCCAGCTGCAACAGGTGCTCCTCAACCTCGTCCGCAATGCCGTGGACGCCATGGCGGAGGTGCCCCACCGTAACCGGGGCGTGCTGGTCAGCACACGCCGCCTCGGGGAGGACGAGGTCGGAATCTCCGTCATCGATCATGGCCACGGCATCTCCTCAGAAGACGCCGCGCGGATCTTCGATCCGTTCTTCACCACCAAAGCCCAGGGGATGGGCATGGGCCTGTCGTTGAGCCGCTCGATCGTCGAGTCACATGGCGGGCGTCTGCTCTTTACGGATAACCCCTCAGGAGGCACCATCTTCACCATGGCACTGCCGACACTGCCTGAGGAACAACAATAATGGATACGAGCGGCGCCACGGTTTTCGTCGTCGATGACAACGATGCGGTACGCGATTCACTGAGCCTGCTGCTGAAGTCGGTGGGCCTGCACACACGTTGCTTCGAGTCGGCGGACGCATTCCTGGGAGACTACGATCCGGCTCAACTCGGCTGCCTGCTGCTGGATATCCGTATGCCGGGTATGAGTGGCATCGATCTGCAGCGTGAGTTGCTGCGCCGTGAGGCGAGCATCCCGATCATCTTCATCACCGCCCATGGCGACATACAGATGGCCGTGGATGCCGTTCAGCATGGAGCAGTGGACTTTATCCAGAAGCCATTCGACGACCGGGAGCTCGTCTCGAAGGTCAAGGCGTCGCTGGCGGATAGCGCCCGACACCATGAGGAGGACCTGGAGCGCTACGAGATCCGCAAGCGCTCCGCCACCCTCACCGCCCGGGAACGCGAGGTGATGTCACAAGTCGTGCAGGGCAAGGCCAACAAGGTCATCGCCAGCGATCTGGGGGTCAGCCAGCGGACCGTCGAAATTCATCGAGCCCGCGTCATGGAGAAGATGAAAGCCGGTTCGCTGGCGCAACTCGTCCGCATGGTGCTGATCGCGGAAGCCGACATCTGACCCGCACGCGGGTTTGCGGCCTTCCCTTAGGTACAAGCTCGTATTCACAAGCCGCGTCGGTCGGGTCGATACTGCGGTTCAAATCGCAATGCGCAGGCGCATCGTCTCCGAAGCTGCGCACGGCTTGGGAACTCGGCATGGATCAATCATCGGACAGCCTGGTATCGGCGCCTGCCAGCGTCCTTTACGTAGTGGACGGGGAAGCGGTCGAGCGTGAATCACTGGTCTCGCTGCTTGGCCGCCTCGGCCGCGAGATTCGTGAGTGCGAAACTGCCGAGGCGTTCCTCGACCAGGTACGTGATGGCAGGCCGTTTGTGCTGATCGCCTCGACCCACCTGCCCGGCCTGAGCGGCATCGAACTTCTCAGGAAGCTGCGCGCACGCGGTATCCAGGCGCCGGCCATCCTGATCAGCGACGAAAGTGATATCCCCACTGCTGTGGACGCGATCCGTTCCGGAGCGGCCGATTTTATCGAGCGGCCCTACATCGACAGGATCCTGCTGCGGCGGACAGAAGCCGCCCTCGAGAGCAGCGAGGCCGGCTAGGCCAGCGTGTGCTGCACGTGCAGCATGAAGTCATCCAGCGACTTACGCTCTGCCCAGGTTTCCTCGAGCGGTACCAGGCATCTCTTCTGGGCGTGGATACCGGCCATCACGTCGGTCTCGCCCTTCAGGGCCGCCTCAACCGCGTAGGTGCCAAGCATGGATGCCAGCATCCGGTCCAGCGCCGCAGGGTTTCCGCCACGCTGTATGTGACCGAGGATGACCGCCCGGCTGTCCAGCCCGGTCTCGCGCTGGATCTCCTTGGCCAGCATCGACGAGTCGTGGATCGTGATGCGCTCGTCCAGCGACTTCACGCCACGATGAACGACGCCTTCGGCCACGACGATGATGCAGCTGAGTTTGCCCGTCGCCCGTGAGTCCTGGATCCTGTTGATCAGGCTGCGTAGCTCGAAGTCGCGCTCCGGAACGAGCACCTCCTCGGCGCCGCAACCGATGCCGACACCCAGGGCGATGAACCCGGCCATCCGACCCATGACCTCCACCAGGAAGATCCGCTCGAATGCATCCGCCGTGTCGCGGACCTTGTCGATGGCGTGGACGGCCGTGTCCAGCGCGGTGAAGTAACCGATCGTGTAGTCGGTGCCGTCCAGATCGTTGTCGATGGTGCCCGGGAGACCGATCACCTGGCCGTCCCAATGCTCACGCAGCGCCAGCGCACCCTTGAGCGACCCGTCGCCGCCGATGACAAACAACACGTCCACCCCGAGCTCGCGCAGGTTGTCCGCCGCCTTGTCGCGCCCGGCCGGGGTCATGAACTCCGCACAGCGCGCCGATCTGAGTATCGTGCCGCCACGCTGGACGATATTGGCGACCGATTTCCTCTCCAGCTCGGTGTAGAGCTTGTTCACGACGCCATCGTAACCGCGGTAGAACCCGATCACGGAGAGCCCCTGCTTGAGGGCCGTCCGGGTGATCGCGCGGATGGCGGCATTCATCCCCGGGGCGTCGCCGCCGCTGGTCAGGATGCCCACTTTTCTTGGTCGCCTGTCCGCCATCTGGAGTCTCCGCCTGGGTCGTTGACCCGGACCGCCACCTTACACCAAGTCCGGTGAGCCTTGCCGCCAGCGAATCATCCACGTCTGCCGCAATCGGCAACATACGCATTTTCCCGCACCGAAATCATCGCGTCAGACACCTATACTGTCGCGCTCACGCATCGTGATCACTTGCGGAGATCATCATGAGCAAGCAACGCGTAGGCATCATCGGCACCGGCAACGTCGGCGTCGCCGCGGCTTTCGCGATGTTCGTGCAGGAGAACTGCAGCGAGATCGTGCTGGTCGACGTAGACAGGAAGCGCGCCCACGGCGAAGCACTGGACCTGATGCACGGCCAGGCCTACGTGGGCCGGATCATCGTCCGCGACGGCGACTACGAGGACCTCGCCGGATGCCAGATCGTCGTAGTCGCGGCCGGCGCTGCCCAGAAGCCGGGCGAGACCCGCCTCGATCTGCTCAACAATAACGCGCGCGTGTTCCGCAGCATCGCTGAGGGCCTCGACCGGCATGCGCCCGACGCCATCCTGATCGTAGCCAGCAACCCGGTGGACGTGCTGACCTACATGATGCAGCAGATGAGCGGGCGGCCCAGCAAGAGAGTGATCGGCACCGGCACGATGCTGGATACTTCCCGATTCCGTTCACTGCTGGGCGAGTACTACGAGGTCGATCCGCGTTCGGTCCATGGCTATATCCTGGGCGAGCACGGCGACTCGGAGTTCGCCGCCTGGAGCACCGTCACCATCGGCGGCAAGAGCCCGGTGCGCTCTGCCATCCTGGGTCACCACTGGAACGAGGCGGACATGGAAAACCTGTTCCTGCGGGTCCGCAACGCCGCCTACGAAATCATCGACGGCAAGGGCTACACCAACTGGGCGATCGGGCTGGTGATCGCCAGGCTGGTCAGCATCATCCTCGACGACCGCCATTCAATACAGCCGGTCACATCGCGCCTCGACGGTGACTATGGCATCGCGGACGTGTGCGTCAGCGTACCCGCTCTGGTCGGCATGACCGGCGTACAGCGGCTTATTCACCTGAACCTGGAAGAAGCCGAGCAAGCCGCGCTGGAGCACTCCGCCGACCTGATGAAACAGAGCATCGCCGGCGTCGAAATCTGATCGCCCCGCGGCTGACCTGATCCACGCCTCGCTCAGTCGCTGTTCGCGCTGGCCCCGTGCAGGTAGCGGATGACATGGGCCTTCTCGAGCGTGACCAGTCCGCCGGATTCGGCCTCCTCCAGCAGCTGGGTGACCCGCCCCACGAAAGCCGCGACCTTGGCCTCTTCGTCGACGATCTCCACCAGCACCGGCAGGTCGCTGGACAAATCGAGCACCCGGCTGCTGCGCATTCTGGCGCTGGGCCCGAAGCCCTGGATACCACGTAACGCAGTCGCGCCGGCCAGCCCTGCCGCCCGGGCCTCCTCGACAAGGACATCGTAAAGCGCCCGGTGGCCGTGCTTGTCGGCTTCGCCGATAAAGATGCGCAACAGGGTCGCTTCGCCTTCGATGTGCATACCTTCTCCTAAGCGCGGATGAGTGCCACAAGAACCGATCCCGCATAGAACATCAGGATCGAGCCCACCAGGGTGGCACCGAAGTAAATGGCGCCCAGTAGGAACTGGTCGCTGCGTAAGTACTGGGCCAGCTCATAGACGAACGACGACATGGTAGTGAAGCCGCCGCAGACACCGGTGGCGAGAAACAACCGAGCCGCCGGCGAGACGGCCTCTGTGTCCGCCGCCAGTGCCGCCAGCGCGCCGATGGCAAAGCATCCCAGACTGTTGGATATCAGGGTGCCGTAGGGAATGGCCATCGAGAATCCGGCCGTGGCGACTGACGCCAGGTAGCGCAGCACCGCGCCGATAAAGCCGCCGGCACCGACATAGAGCAAAGGCATGAGAGACTGCGTCACGCGACTTTCTCCGGCATCCCCGGTAACCCGCGTCATGGTAGAGCAGCGGGCAGGTGCGCTCAATCGCATCACGGGAGACTGGAACACCGGTCATCGTGCCGAGCTGTGCCAGGCGCGGCCAAGCAGGCTGACATGACCTAGGATAGGATCGGTGCACGACGTTTGATAACACGGGAAAAACCGATGAGCGCAAAGAACAACGACGGTCACAAGAAGGACCTTTCCAGAAAGAAATACGAGAAGGAGCTGGAGAAGCTGCATGCCGAACTGGTCAAGCTTCAGCTGTGGACCCAGGAGAAAGGCCTGAAGGTCGTCGTGGTCTTCGAAGGCCGCGACGCTGCCGGCAAGGGCGGCGTGATCAAGGCCCTGACCGAGCGCGTCAGCCCGCGGGTCTTCCGGGTCGTCGCGCTTCCCGCGCCGACCGACCGGGAGAAGACCCAGATGTACCTGCAGCGTTATGTCCGCCACTTCCCGGCCGCGGGCGAGATCGTGATCTTCGACCGGAGCTGGTACAACCGCGCGGGCGTCGAACGCGTAATGGGCTTCTGTACCAAGGAGGAGTACATCCGTTTCCTCCAGGGCGCGCCGATTTTCGAACGGGCGATGGTGGATTCCGGCATCAAGCTCATCAAGTATTGGTTTGACGTCAGCATGGACGAGCAGGAGAAGCGTTTCTCGGACCGCATCGAGGACCCCCGCAAGATCTGGAAGCTGAGTCCGATGGACGTCAAGTCATTCCAACGCTGGTACGAGTACTCGCAGGCACGGGACGACATGCTGGCCGCCACGGATCGCGACTACGCGCCATGGGTCATCGTGCCTTCGAATCACAAGCGTCGCGCTCGGCTGAACTGTATCTCGCACCTGCTGAGCCAGATCGACTATGGCGATCTCAGCGGCGACAAGGTCGAACTCGGCAAGCGGAAACCGGAGGGTGGCTACGACGATCAGGCATCACTGCAAGGCAGGACCTTCGTCCCCGCCAAGTACTGACCCGCGCCAACTGCTGGTGTCGCCGCCACTCGCAGCGCCGACCGGCGCCGTGGATAAACACGCTGGAGGCGGAACTGCCTTTCTTGTGGGCCCCTCCGGTCGGCTCGGGCGCAACCAGAAACTATCTTTAAACATAATTTGTGACCCCCATCACATCTTCCGGGTCGCCGGTCTTTCTAGACTGCTCTCGACAATCCCCCCAATAGATCAGGCGTCGGCGGCGCGATCGGCAAGACCGTGCCGCGCCGGCCCCGGGAGGCGACCCGTCATGAATAATCTCCTCAGGACAATTGCGACCGGCCTGGCCGCACTCGCCATTACCGCTTGCGGTGGCGGTGGCGGCGGCGGTGGCGGAAGTGCGCTGGTCGCACCGCCGCCCGACGATGCGCCTATCACTTCTTCAAATGCCCGGGAGATCGCGGGCGAAGTCTTCGAATCCCTGCGCGACTCGGCCAGCTTCGGCGACTTTGGCTCGGCCGGCCTGATCGGCTCATCCGGCGGTGGCAGCCCGACCCTGTCGAATGCCGCATCGAATGCCGCGACCAAGGCCGGCGTGGTCCAGACCGAAGCAGCCGGCGCTCTCATCGGCGTCGATTTCGGACCCGAGCGGACCGACTGTGCCGTCAGCGGTAGCGTGACCGTCTCCGGTGACATACAGAACCCGGAGATGCTGAGCGCCGGGGACACCGTCAGCCTGCGGTTCGACGACTGCGACGAGGGTGACGGCCAGATCGTGAACGGCAACCTGAGCATGGTCGTCGACACGCTGACCGGAGATCCGGCGGGCGGGTTCTTCGCGCTGGGGGTCACGCTGGATTTCCAGGTATTCAGGATCGTTGAGAGCGGCGAGACCACCCTGGTCAACGGCGGCTTCGCGATGCTGGTCGACAGCACCGATTACCCGGTGACAGTCGCTTCATTGTCGAGCCCCTATCTGTCAGTGACGGATGGCAGCGATACCGTCACACTGTCCAACTATTCGACATCGGTGACCGTCGACGAGAGCTCGCAGCCGCCGGCGTACACTCTGACGGCCAGCGGCAGGATCGACATCCCGAGCCAGGGCGGATCGGTTAACTACACGACCCGTGCGCCATTCGCCGGATTCGGAGACGCCGATCCGGACAGCGGCGCCCTGTTCATCCGCGGCGCCGACGGCGCCAGCATCACCCTGACGGTGTTGTCCAATACCCAGGTACAGCTGGAGATGGATTACGACGGCAACGGCACCATCGACGAGACCGTGATCGTCACCTGGGTCGAACTGGACGCCTGATGACAGTTCGCCCGTCCCGGCCACGGGGCGGGCGATTCAGGCTGCTGCCAGATCACTGACTCGCAGGCTGCGAAGCACCGCCAACAGGGCAGCACCGGCTTGATTTCGCGCAGTGACGACCGCCTGTGAGCTGGAACAGTGCCGGGTCTTATCCACATCTGGTGACCTGATAACGGCCTGCAACCCGCCAGCACTCTCGGCTAGACCGGTCGACCTGTCCCGGATCAGAGCTGGTCCTTGACCGGTAGTATCCGGTAGAAACCGACCTTGAAGCGTTGCCACCAGGTGCTGTCCGGCTCTTTCGTAAATACGACTTCTTCGCCGTCGATCTGGGTGACCCACTCGATCTTGCCGCGATCATTTAGTCTCAACTTGTATGCCCTGACTGGAGCCACACTCATGACCCTCTCGGCGAGCGGGCGAGCGAGTTCGGGCGCATGCAGGATGATGCCCATCTCAGTGTTGAGGTTCTTCGAGCGCGGGTCCCAGTTGAAAGTCCCGACGAACAAGGTCTCGCGATCGACGACGAAGGCTTTGGCGTGGAGCGTGCCGCCGGAACGGGCCACGCCGGTCTTCTCGACGCCTTCTACCTGCACGTCCGCTCGAACCTCGTATAGCTCGGCGCCCATCTTGAGCAGCGGCTTGCGTGACGGCGTGTAGCCGGAATGCACAACGAGATGATTATTGGCGGCCATCGAGTTGGTGATGATCTTCACGCTGATACCGCGATCCCGCAGCTGCTGGAATCCGTCCATGGTGCTGCGTGGCACGAAGTACGGCGAGATGATCATCAGCTCCTTGTCGCCGGCCATGATCGTGTCACGCAACGGCGGGATCATGGTCTCGGCCTCGGGCGCCAGATCCGGGTCCGCCTTGTCGGGGCTGTCGTAGACGAGATCGTAGGGCACCCAGGACAATTGATCGTGGTGGACCCGCTCGCGGTCCCTTATCTCCTCGACGACACGCTCATAGTTGGTGACGTCGACGCCCTGCAAGACGGCCGCGATGCGCGCACGCAAGGCGGCGATCTCCTGGAAAGGCTCCTCGGGTGGCTCGATAACGCGGTCTACCGGCACCGCCAAACGATGATTCCAGTAGAGATCGAACATCTCCGAGGCTTCCCGAACCACCGGGCCGAGCATCAGGACATCGAGGTCACCGAAGTTGGCCACCTCGTGGGCGGCGAAATACTCATCGCCGATATTACGGCCGCCGATCACGGCGGTCTGGTTATCTACGATAAACGCCTTGTTGTGCATACGGCGATTGAGCCGGCCGAAGTCGCCAAGGAAGTTCAGCCCTCTCGACAGCCCACCGCGCCGCGCGAACGGGTTGAACATGCGGATCTGGATGTTGGGATGGGCGTTCAGGGCGAGCAGCCCGCGGTCATAACCACCGGTCAGGATGTCGTCCAGCAACAACCGGACTCTTACTCCGCGCTCCGCGGCCTCGATCAGCGAGTTGATGAATATCAGGCCCGCCTTGTCGGCGTTGATCAGGTAGTACATCGTGTCGATGGTTCGCTCGGCGCGCGCAGCGCCGGTCACCCGGTAGGCCATCGCGTTGAGCGGCTGGGGTAACAACAGGAAACCGGACTGGCCGGCCCGCTCCCCGGAGAATTCACTAACCCACCGGCCGAGTTGGGTAGCCTCGGTCTCGATCGGGGCGTATGACGCCTCCTTCGGCGCATCGAAGTCTATGGTGGCGCACCCGCCGAGCCCGATCAGTAACAGAGCCAGCAGTGGTCGTATTGATCTCATCATTTTGTCCTGCGCTCTCCCACTCGGGAGCCTCGTCAATCTACTCCTGATGAGCAAAGCTGTCTGGGCGATGACCGAAAGCTCGGCTGGTTCCCCCGCGGTTTGCGGCCGTAACGCTCCATGTGGCGCAACCTGGCCGCCTGTGAGGCTGCCCGATGCTACTCGATCTCCCGAACTCTCACCAACCGTTTCTCATTGCCCCTGCACCCGGGAAACAATTGCCGGCGACGGTCCCGCATCGGCGGCAGAGGACGACGGCAACGGAGCGAGCAGCCACCTGGCTGGCGCCCACGATGGACGCCTTCCCGAGCCTGAAGGCTGCCGGCAGGCAGGGAAGTCAGTCGGAATGTTATGCTCTGCGCGTTGCTTCCGGGACGCCCGGACAACGGAAAGCCAAGGGAACATTCAGATGCTCAGAAACATATTCGCCGTGCTGGCAGCCTCGTCGGTCCTTGCCACCGGCAGCCTGTCCGCAGAAAACCGGCGGGATTACATGATGATCGTCGGGTCCACAACGATTTACCCGTTCTCGGAGCTGGTGGTCGAACGGTTTGTAGATGGATCCGGATTCAAGACGCCGATGGTACAACCGACCGGCTCCGGTGGCGGGCTGAGCCTGTTCTGCAACGGCAGTGACGAACTGGACCCGGATATCACCTATGCATCGAGACCGATAAGGAAGTCCGAACTGGACAAGTGCAGAAAGAATGGGGTGGGCGATGTCGTAGAGATCAAGATCGGATACGACGGTATTGTCCTGGCCCGGTCCGCCGACGCCGAGCGCGTCAGCCTGAGCCGACGGGACATCTATCTTGCCCTGGCGGAACTGGTTCCCAACCCGGGCGACGGTGAGCCATTCATCCCCAACCCTTACGAGACATGGAAGGACGTCAACGAGACGCTGCCCGCCATTGCGTTGGAGTTCTGGGGCCCGTCCAGGGGTTCGGGGACGCGCTATGTCTTCGCGCGGCTTGGCATGGAAGAAGGCTGCCGGACGATCGACGGCATGATCGAACTCGAAGAGATCGATCCGTGGAAATACCGCTCGGTGTGCCGCACATTCCGTGACGACCAGGTGTATCTGAAGGTGGGCGAGAACGACGAGCTCAACGTCGAAGCCCTGAAGGCCAATACGAACGCCCTCGCCATCATCAGTTACGGAGTCCTCGAAGCCAACTTGGACCTTATCCGGGGTATCGCGGTCGACGGCATCCCGCCTGACTTCCAGACCATTTCGAACGGCAGCTACCTGATCTCGCGGCCTCTGTATCTGTACGTAAAGAAATCCAGCGCGGACAGGTACCCGGGACTGAGGGAGTTTGTCGCGGAATTCACCAGCGACGAAGCCTGGGGCGAGGCCGGATATCTCCGCACCCAGGGTCTCATACCGATGAGTGGCGATGAGAGAAAGAAATATGCGGAGATCGCGATTACCCTGACGCCGATGCCCATGTAGGCGTCCGGAAGGGGCCTCCAGGCCCCAGCGCGCCCCGGTTCAGGGCAATATCTCTATGGGAGTCCCGGGATCGATGGCAGCCCAGACGCTGTCCATGTCCTTGTTGGTCAGCGCGATACAGCCGTCCGTCCAGTTGACCATCTGAGCGAAGAACGTGGCCCATTCCCAGCCGTTGGCCTGGCCATGGATCATGATGTCTCCACCCGGATCCACCCCCAGTTTTCTCGCGTTCTCCTTGTCCTCTGCATTCGGGTAGGAGACGTGGATGGATCGGTAGAACGAGCTGTTGGAATTCTTGTAGGTCAGGAAGTAAAGGCCTTCGGGGGTCTTCTGATCGCCCTGCTGCTGCTTGTGCCCCTTGGCATCGCCGCCGAATTTCACTCTGTAGGAAGCGAACACCTGTTCGTCTTTCAGCAGATACAGCCGATTCTTGCTCTTGACCACTCGGACCATGTCGGCCTTCTCGGCGGCATGGAGCTGGGGCGGAGCAAGCAGGCAGGTCATCGCCAGCACGACTCCCGCCAGCCAGGCCACGCCGCTGAGGCGACGGGGAACGGGTGGTATCGGGGGATAACTGGTAGCGATCACTCTTCGTCCGGTTCCTCTTCCACGATCACGATCCGGGTACCCACGGGCGCCCACGCAAACATGGTCTCGGCGTTGTCTTCTGTCAGGCCGACGCAGCCCATGGACCCGACATGCTCGGTGATGTACGCATGCATATAAGACCGCAGCGTCGCCCAGCCCGTTCCATGGATGGCCTTGCCATCTTCGCTGAAGAACATCGTGTACGGCATCTCGGAACCGTAGGTCTTACTCGTGTAGTCCTTGTGTTTGCGGAATACGTGGAACACACCGGGGACCGTCTCCTTGCCGGGTCGGCCGGTAACGACGTCGAACTCGTAGACCAGCTGATTGCCCTCCCAGGCAAAGAGCTTCTGATCCTCCGTCACCACGTAGATGATCTTGGCTCCACCGCCGGACGGCGCCCCTCCCTCAGCGACCGCGTCTGCGGACTCGTCAGCGGCGAACGATATCGACCAGGCCAACGACAGAGCTGGTAACAGATGGATCGCATTAACCATGAGTGTTCTCCCCCTCAATCCGCGGACCGCGTGCGGACGAAACATTCTAGTCTATGCGCCGGAACTTGCACGCCCGCAGTCACGATCCGAATGCGCATTGGGTTTGGGCACGAGTTTATCCACGTCCCAGCAACTCGTACTAATCGAGCACGAACAATGACTGGAATTCCCTGCCCCACTCCAGCAGCACCCCCTCGGGGCGACGCAACATCATGGCGATCTCCCCGTAGCTCCGCTTGCCATCGATCAACGAGAGGAAGGGCAGCAGGTCGGGATGCCCGCGGACCGAGAAGACGGTCTGTCGGCTACGGCTGAATTCCACCTGCACGGGGAACGGCTGCGCCGCCCCGGATACCCCGGAGACAGGTGTCTTGCTTGTGAAGCCGCGGATTCCGGCGAAGAAGCGGGGCACCGTAGAGGTGTCCGGAGGTACCGGCGCTACCATGAAGTCTTCCAGGGATCCGGCCGCAGCCAGCAGGTCTGCCTCGCAGGAATACAGCGTATAGCCCTGATCTCGGAGCAGCGCAGAGACCTCCCGTTTCTCTGCGCCGGTGAGCCACTGCCACTCCATGTTGATGAGTGCCGGCCGATAGCGCGTGAAATCGAGCTGACGCAGTATGTTGGCGTCGTAACCTTCCGTATCCAGCTGCAGGACATCCAGTTGCTCGACGGCGTGGCGATCGAGCAGCGCCGCCAGGCTCATGCACCTGACCTGCTCGGTGACGACGGCCGAACTCAAGGCGTCATGCAGGGGCGCCGGGCTGTTCTCGGCGGCGAACCGGGTCTTCTCCGGCATCAGTGTCGAAGCACCGATGGCCCAACCGGGGACGCCGTCCGATCCCACCTTGCCAACAGGGATGCGGCTCATCGTGCGGGTCTCGTCGTGCTCGGTGATGGCAACGTTCTCGAATGCGAGACCTTGGTGACCCGCGTAGTTCGCCCTGAGCATCGCGAAGATGTCGGGTAGAGGCTCTACCAGGACGCCCCGCCAGCCGTAGCGCCTGACGAAATAGTAGATAGGATCGAATCGCCTCCCGTCTGCCGCGCCGATCTGGACAAAAAACACGTCGCTCTTCAATCGGGAGACGCCGCTGAACGCGATGTCGTGAACGTGTGGCCTCGGCGGTGACGTCATCAGTCGCGGGCCGGGAGTTGCCCACGCACGGATTCGAGCAATTCGTCCATGTCATGGTTGCCCTTGCGGATGATGCCGGCTGATCCTGAGCGCAGCAGGCTCTCCTCCTCCGGCGAGAGTACTTTCGCGGTCAGGATGACGACCGGGACGGCCCGCCCGGCGTCGCTGGAACGCAGCCGATCGAGGAACTCGAATCCGTCCATCCGCGGCATCATCAGATCGAGGACAATGAGATCCGCGCCATCCTCGCTGAAGCGGGCGAGACCGGCCATGCCGTCCGCGGCCTCGCTGGTCTGGTATCCCTCGCCCTCGAGGATCCTGCGGACCAGTGACCGCGTCGGCCCGTCGTCTTCCACGATCAGTACGTGGCCGCCGCGATCGGGGTCGAGATGGCGCTGCATCAGATGGGCGAGCAGCTCGCGGTCCACCGGTTTTGTCAGGTAGTCGGCAGCGCCGAGCGTATAGCCAAGCCCTTTCTCATTGATGATCGACACCATAATGACAGGGATATGGCTCACTTCGGGGTCCGCCTTGAGTTCCCTGAGCACCGCCCAGCCGTCCTTGCCCGGCATCACCACATCGAGGGTGATCGCATCGGGCCGATGCTCTCTTGCCAGACGCATGCCGGCATCGCCATCGGCCGCCGCGATGACCTGGTAGCCGTCGCGTTCCAGGGCGCGCTTCAGCAGGTCTCGCGCGTCGGTTTCATCATCGATTACCAGGACCGTAGAGCTTCCTGAGGTGGTCTTCGTCCGCGGCCCGGGTAAGCCGGAAACTGCACCGCGGGCGGCCTCGAGCGCGTCCACCCGCGCCGGCAACTCGATGGTGAAAGTCGAGCCCTCACCGGCGGTGCTGGTCACCATGATATCGCCACCCATCATGCGGCAGAACTGACGGCTGATGGGCAGGCCGAGACCGGTACCGCCGTACTTTCGGGTGGTTGAGGAGTCGGCCTGGGTAAACTCATCGAACACATGCTCCAGCCGGTCAGCCGGCAGGCCGATACCGGTGTCTGACACCGCCAGCGTGATCCATTCGACGCCGTCGCGCATCACCCGTCTCGCAGAGAGCGTGATCCTGCCATCGTGGGTAAACTTGGCCGCATTGCTCAACAGGTTGAATAGCGCTTGTCGGGTCTTGGTGAGGTCGATGCGGACGACACCCAGGTCGTCGGCCAGATCGGATACGAGTTCATTATCGTTGGCGGTA
>Ga0316191_10000300_pt1 | contig 30918 bp, 18 predicted proteins | sample Eddworburr2cm_MG_FD_204928 | JGI IMG/M metagenome (GOLD analysis project Ga0316191, IMG submission 204928) | Coastal sediment microbial communities from Maine, United States - Eddy worm burrow 2 cm | ecosystem: Environmental > Aquatic > Marine > Coastal > Sediment | place: USA: Maine...
CCGTGGACTTCCAGGCCCAGGCCATTTTCGAGGCGCTCAAGCAGAATGAAAAGTCCGTGTTGCCCTGGATGCAATCGAATCTGGAGCGATACAAGGCGGGACAGCCCGCCGAGGATCCCTGGAGTCTGGACGCGCAGGTCTATCGGCCGCGTTCACTGGTGAGTGCGTCGGGCGGTTTACCCGCGGCCAGGTGATACGGGCAGAGAACATGCGCCAGAATGGTTCGCGGCGCACACACTGAGGTTGGCAGAGATGGCATTCAAGAATCAGCAGGAGCTCGAGGCCTATGCGGAGTGGGCCAAGGCAGAACTGAGAGGCATGGCGGATCATGCGCGCAACAGCGACCTGTTCCAGGAGGAAGCCGTGGGTCACGCCACGTGGACCCTGCCGCACCGCCTGTTCATCGGCAAGGTCTGGCCGAAGACGGACCGAAACCGGGCCTACTGGATTATCTCCGGCATAGACATCCCCACCGATCATATCGAGTCATCCCTGGCAGAGACGGCCCGGGAGGCGGCACGTCACTTCTCGCTCAAATGGCAGCTGCAGGCCGGAAGACTGGGAGGCCTGCGGGACCAGGACGAGACGGGTAGCTCGGACGACAAGATCGAATGGGAGAAGGTGTCGGGCAAACTCCAGGCCCAGGCGGAGGCGCTGTACGGGCTGGTCGAGCAGGAAGAGATCTGGCGTCAGACGGAAGGGCCGCTGGTCGGCGAGCCGTCCTGACCGCTTGTTGACCGGTCTGCCGTCACTGTATGCGCTTGACGCGGACTTTCTTGTTGACGCCCTCAACAGCCAGTTGGTAGCTGCCCATGAAACCGCGTTTGATGGTGATCATCGGGTTAGTGGCTTTCCAGGACATGCGCCCCGACTCGGCCTGCTGCCAGACCTGGCCATTTTCCAGCTTGAAGATGGTCTTCCCGGTCCAGCCGGTGAATTCACCCACGTAGCGGCTCTCGATGAGCTTGATGTCCTTGCGCTTCTCGTCGTCGACCCGCTCCAGGCCAAACTGGTCCTCGGTCGTGGCGACGGCCGCCGCACCATCGCCGACCGCGGTGCTTCCCGGCGCAGGCGGAGGCGTGGCGGGTGGGGGAGCGGTTGTCTGGCTTGACGCGATCGCCGGGGCGCTGGGCACCTGTCCCGCTGGCGGTTGCGCTGCCTGATCTGCCGCTGCGGGGCCCGGCGCCGAGGGCGCAGGCGCTCCGCCCATGCTGGACAGACCCAATTCGATCAATTCGGTTGCCAGGCGGTCATAACAAGACAGACGCTGACCGTCGTTGGCGATGCGGGCGCACTTCATGAATGCGGAGGCGGTCGTTGTGGCGTCTTCCGCGCCCGCGGCAGACGGACTGAAGAGGACCAGCATGGCGACAATAGTAGCGGCGGATCTGAGCATTTCGATCACCAGAATTCTCCCGGAGCGGAACGTTATCAGAAGTGATGACGTTGCCGCCACGATGGGGAAGCGGTTGCCTGGTTCGGCGCCATCCTTTGCCTGCCGCCGGACAGGGGCGATAATTAGGCGTTTGACCGCCCAGCGGCGCCTAGATTCCATGCGATGAATGAAACAAGGCCGGTACCAAGCGAAATCTATCGTCTGGCGAAGAGGGCCCAGAGCAATGGCCATCTGGATGCCGCCAAGGCGCAGTTCCTCGAAGTTTTGAAGCTGGAGCCCGATCACGCCGACGCGCTGCACAGCCTCGGTAATATCGATGCTACCGAAGGTCGCCTCGATGATGCCGAACGACTGATCCGCAAGGCTATCGTGCTGGATCCCCTGAAGGCGTCCTTTATCAATAGCCTGGGCAATGTCCTCAAGGCCCGCGGCCGCCTGGAGGAGGCGGCCACGGTGTACCGGCAGGCGTTACGCCTGCGGCCGGACCTTGCCGCCGCCCAGAATAACCTCGCAGAGATCATGTTGCGTGACGGCAAGGCTCAGGACGCCATCGATGCCTGTCTGAAAGCACTGGCGGCGGATCCGAACTACGCCGGGGCCTACGACACCATGGGCCGTGCGCTGAACAACATGGGGCGGCTGGATGAGGCTGCCGATGCGTTCCGGCGCGCCGTCATCATCCGTCCCGATTTTGCTCCCGCCTACGACCACCTTGGTCACGTGTTGCGCGCGAAAGGTGACATGCAGGAAGCCCGCGATGCCTTCGAACATGCCCTGGCCATCCGGCCGGAGCTGGCGTCGGCACAATACAACCTGGCCACGGTGCTGGTGGTGCAGGGCGAACTGGACAAGGGGATCGACGCGTTCGAGAAGTCCCGGGAGATGCGCCCACGGCATGTGCCGACGCTGCAGAATCTCGCTATTGCCTATCACACGCGGAGTAATTTCAAGCGCGCGGCCGACACCAATCTGGCGGCCCTGGAGATAGAGCCCGGCAATGCGCAACTGCACCTGAACCTGGGCCTGGTGCGGGTGGAAGAGCGACGCACCGCCGAGGCGGAGGAGAGCTTCCTCAGAGTACTGGAACTGGACCCCGACAACATACTGGCGCATGCGGAGCTGGCGGCGCTGTACGAAGAGACCAACCGTCTGCAGGACCTGGAAGATGTGCTCACCCGTGGTCTCGAACTGTCGCCTGGCCACCCCCGGCTGAATCTGGAAGCGGCCAAGGCGGAACGCCGGGCCGGCCGCATCGACGACGGCATCGCGCGGCTGGCTGCATTCGACCTGGAGCGGATGGACTCGAGGCTTGCCGAGCAATTCAATTTTCAGCTCGGTTATCTGCACGACCGGGCCGGTGACGCAGATACAGCCTATGCCTACTTCTGTGAAGCGAATCGGATTGCAGCCAATACCGTCAGAGCGAGGAGGGCCAAGCCAGAGAAATTCGCGCAGATGCTCGATGCTCTGTCAGCTTTTTTCGCCCAGGCGGATCATGCCAGCTGGACACCGGCACCGCCCATGGGGCGGGCCACGCCGGTGTTCATGTTCGGCTTCCCGAGGTCAGGGACCACGCTACTGGACGTGGCGCTGGACAGCCATCCTGACATCACGACGCTCGAGGAGCAGCCGACGATCTTTCCGGTGCTGGAGGCCCTGCGGGACCTGCCCGGCGGCTTCCCGGACAATCTGGCCGCGCTGGACGAGGACACCATCCGGAAATTGCGCGACGCCTACTTCCTGGAATTCGACAAAGCGGCAGGCGCCGAGCCCGGCAAGGTCGTCATCGACAAGATGCCGATCCGGACCGTCTACGCTGGCCTGATCTGGCGCTTGTTTCCGGATGCGAAATTCATCCTCTGCCTGCGTCATCCCTGCGACGTGGTGTTGTCCAATTTCATGCAGCATTACAACGTGAGCAACATCCTCGCCAGTTTCTATTCGCTGGAAGGCTCGGCCAGGCTCTACGACCGGGTCATGTCCCTCTGGCAGATCTACGCTTCCAAGCTGCCGCTGGATTATCACGTCGTGCGTTACGAGGGCCTGGTCGACGACCTGAAAGCGGAAGTCGGGAGTGTGCTGGAGTTCCTGGGTCTGCCGTGGAACGAGTCGGTTCTGGACTATGCCGATCGGGCCCGTGATCGCGGCCGGATAAATACCAACAGCTATCATCAGGTGACCGAGCCGATCTATGCGCGCTCACGGGATCGCTGGCGCGCTTATGACACCCAATTCCGGCCACTGATGGAATTGCTCGAATCGCATATCGGGAACTTCGGCTATGACGACTGACGCAGATACGCGGCTCACTGACCTGATCCGCGTCTATGACGATGCGCTCGATCCGCAACTGTGCCAGCGCGTCATCGATCTGTTCGAGGCGGACACCGAGGGCCAGTTTCAGCGGGCCAGGCAGAACACCTGGATCGAGAACATCATGACGCGCAATCCGCTCAAGGAGTGGCGCGATCTGGAGCGGATTTTCGTCGACAACATGATGCGTCACCTGCGGGATTACTCCGCCATGCCCGCGGCCCGCATGCTGGCCCGCAAGGGACCGAGGGCATTCGAGCATCTGAAGATCAAGAAGTATCGGGCGGGGGAAGCGGATCCTCATCATTTCCCGCTGCACTACGATGCATTCGATCACCAGACGGCGGTCCGAATCCTCGGATTTCTGTGGTACCTGAACCCGGTTGACGAGGGCGGCGAAACCGTATTCCCGGTCCTCGGTCATCAGGTCCCGCCGCGGGCGGGTCGGCTGGTGGTGTTTCCCCCGATGTGGATGTTCGAGCACTCGGGTGAACCGCCGGTCAGGAACGACAAGTACATCGTCACCAGCTATCTGAATTTCAGAGACCCGCAAGACGTCTTCAGGTTCTCGTACCCGTTCCCGTGAGTTCCGCAGGCAATCCAGTCGACGACGGACGGGCCGCCGTGGACTCCGGCCGTCCCCACGAAGCGCTGCCTGTTCTCGAACAGGCGACCCGGTCCCGGCCAGACGACGCAGAGGCCTGGAATCAGCTTGGCCGCGCGCTGAATAATCTCCGTCGCCATCCGGAAGCTCGCCAGGCGTTCGAGACCGCGACCGGCCTGGCCCCTGACTCTGCAGATATCCTGACCAATCTCGGCCATGTCTGCCGGGCGACCGGGGACCTGTCGGAGGCGGCCCGCGTGCTTCGCGAGGCCATCCGTCTGGCGCCTGATCATCGCCGAGCGCTGTCCTGCCTGGCCTCCGTGCTGGTGACCGGCGGCGAGACGGAGGAGGGCCTGAATCTCATGCGCGCGGCCGTCCGGACGGCGGTCGATGATCCGTGGCCATCAGTCCAGCTCGGTGACGCGCTGCAGGGGCTTGGCAGCCTGGAGGAGGCCGAAAGTGCATACCGATCTGCGCTGGAGCGTTCTCCGAACCTGCCCGCAGCACAGGCGGGCCTGGGCGCAGCACTGGACGCGCTCGGGCGTTACCAAGAAGCAGAGTCATGGCTCAGGAGGGCGCTGGACAGCACACCCGGCGACACGGCCGCAGTCGGATCGTTATGCCATGTGCTCGAACTGGCGGGACGTCCGCGCGAAGTCCTTTCTCTGATCGAGGCCGGCCCGTGGGATTCTCCGCCACCCTGGGTCGTCGCAACGGCCGCGCGCCAGCACTTGCGACTGGGTCAGACAGACTTGGCAGAGCAGTGGCTGAAGCGCTCGGATCCGGATGCCATGGACATGCGTAGCAGGGCAGCCCTGCTGAACGTCAAGGCTGCGTTGCTGGACGTGCGCGGCGACTATCCAGGTGCGTTCGAGGCATTCACCGCTGCCAACCGGGCCCTGCCGTCGGGCTTCGACGAGAGCGGGTATCCGGCGTCGGTCAATCGACTGATGCGGTTCTTCAGTCGCGATCAGATGCGGGTTCTGCCTGATTCCGGATGCGAGTCCGACCGTCCGGTTTTCATCGTGGGCATGCCGCGATCCGGAACGTCTCTGGTCGAGCAGATCGTGGGCAGCCACTCGCAGGTTCAAGCGTGCGGAGAGAGACGGGATTTCTATCGACTGCCGCGCCGATTGTCGCAAGGCATGCCCGGCGCGCGTTGGCCGGAATGCCTGGTGGAGGCGTCCGGGGAGCGGCTGGCGGCCGCAGCGGACGCGTACCTTGAGACCGCAGGGCCGGTCGATGGCAGGCGAATCACGGACAAGCTACCGGCCAACTTCCTGAACCTGGGTTTGGTGCAGCTGATTTTCCCGCGGGCCCGCGTCATCTATTGCCGCCGGGACCCGATGGATACCGGCCTGTCCTGTTACCAGCAGGATTTCCAGAGCCCCGGAATGGATTTTGCCCGCCGGCTTGAACACATCGGCCTGTACCAGCAGGGGTGCACACGACTCATGGAGCATTGGAAATCGACCTTGGAGCTGCCGATCCACACGGTGGACTACGAGGCGCTGGTGTCGTCACCCGAGTCACAGATCAGGCAGCTGGTCGAATTCATCGGCCTCCACTGGGAGGATGCATGTCTGCAGTTTCATCGCAGCGAGAGGATCGTGCGCACTGCGAGCAGCGGCCAGGTCAGGCAGCCAATCTACTCGTCCAGCGTCGGTCGCTGGCGCCGCTATGAGGATTTCCTTCAGCCTCTCAGGTTTGCTCTGGAAGCTCGCTGGCCCGGCTGAATCGTTCCCGCAGCCCGCTGAAGGCGGGCAGTGCACAGACGCGATCTGCCCAGGCCAGGCCTTCTTCGATCTCTTCCCGGTACTCGTCCCGAGCGGTCTTTAACTCGTGCTGCCGGTGATCCTGACCGTATGACTGGTCGGTATTCTTTGCCGCTCGTTGCAGCAGGTCCGGAGACACCAGTCTCTCCAGTTCGCCGTGTCTGACCGGTTGATCGAAAAACCGGCAGATCTCCACGACTAAGTCGCCGGGTTGGCGCAGGAATTCTTCGAAATGCAGCGGCAACACACGAGCAGCTGTGGACGACTGAACCGTGATGTTGGCGAGTTCACGGACATGCAGCAGCCAGCTCATGACCGCCAGCTGGGCGACCGTATAACGATCCGGGCTGTCCGGGTAACCCGGCGCCAGCTCGGAGAACTCCCGGACCGCATAGTCCGCGGCGAACAGCCGCGTTTCCCTGCGCGTGTGCGGCCGCAGGATCATTGGCAGGTGGGTCTCCAGGTCCACGTAGAGCAGGATCGCCTTCTCCAGACCGGTGTAGTTCATCAGCACCGGTATGAGACTGCCGGCCTGGCTGGTTGGCTTGATCAGTACCGTCTGGTCCGGCCGCCAGGTCTTGGACAGCATCCACAGACTCAGGGACAGCAGGGATTCCCATCGTTGCCGGGGAATCGGGAATCCGGGTCGGTCCAGCGCGCGCATACTGCGGGACAAGCCCATGAGCAGCGGCGGCTCCCGCAGGGCCAGGAAACGGTCCCTGTCTCCGAGGATGCGCGACAGCAGCGTCGACCCGCAATGGCCGATATGGAAGACGTAATGGATCGGCCGACGGCGCTGCGGCCGAGCCTGCACCAGGTCCAGCAGATCGTCGAGATCGATGGCGATGTCACGCGCCCCCGCTCGCTGGATCCTGTTGTCCAGGAATGCGGAGTTGCGATAACTCTCCTCGCTCATCGGCGTAAAGGTGGCGATCCCGCGCAGCGGATCCAGGTCCCGCAGAAACATGGCCGGACTGGTCAGCATCGCCTGCAGGCGCTCCTGCCGCGCGGGATCCTGGGAGGGGTTCTGGGCCTTCATCAGGCGTGGAGATTAGCACAGGGCACACCGGTCTCCGTGGTATCCTCTGCCACCCTTCAGACGACGCTCGATGACCCTATGGGACTCGCCTATCCCGCTTGCGGAATTTCATCACCGTCGCGCTCCGGCGTGATGTCTGCGATGACGCTCGCCGTGCTGTTATGGCAGCCTCTGCCAAGCTTGGCGGAAGTGCTGTTCGCCGATGCGACAGAGGCGTCGAGATTATCCTTCGAGCACTTCAACGGTATGAGCGGGGCGCTGTACTTCCCCGAGATGATGGGCGGCGGCGTGGCGCTGTTCGACTATGACGGAGACGGGGACCTGGATGTCTACCTGGTGCAGGGTCAGATGCTGGGCGGCAAGCCGGTCTCGGAGGCCACGTTTGCGCCGCGCTACTCGCTGCCGCTGACCGACCGGTTGTATCGCAACGATCTGGAGGACGGTGTCTTGCGTTTCACGGACGTGACCACGGACTCGGGCTTGCGTGCCGAGGGATACGGCATGGGCGTGGCGGCAGCGGACTATGACAACGACGGAGACGTCGATCTGTATGTGACGAACTACGGTGCCAACCAGTTGTGGCGCAACGTCGGCGACGGAAAGTTCGAGGAAGTGACCAGCGAGGCGGGGGTGGGTGACGCCCGCTGGAGCGTCAGTTCGGCCTGGGTGGACTACGATCGGGACGGCTGGCTGGACCTGTATGTCGGCAACTACGTCGGTTACTCCTTCACGAATCCCAAGCCCTGCCGGTCTTCTACCAGTGCCCGCGACTATTGCTCGCCGCTGGTCTACGAGCCGCAGGTGGACAGCCTGTTCCGTAACCGCGGGGACGGCAGTTTCGAGGATGTGAGCGCGTCGGCGGGTATCCGCAAGGCCTATGGGGGGGCGCTGGGTGTGGTGGCGGCGGACTTCAATGGCGACCGCTGGCCGGACATCTACGTGGCCAACGACGGCGTGGCCAATCAGCTGTGGATCAACGGCGCGGGAGGGGCCTTCAGCGACGAGGCCGTAATGGCCGGAGTCGGGGTCAATATGGACGGCAGTCCCGAGGCCAGCATGGGCGTGGATGCGGCGGACTTCGATGGTGACGGCGACGAAGACCTGTTCATGACCCACCTGTCCCGCGAGACGAACACGCTGTTTGTTAACGACGGCAAAGGCTGGTTCGAGGACCGGACCGTCGCCATGGGACTGGCCAACCCGAGCTTCGCCTCCACCGGTTTCGGCACCGCCTGGTTCGACTACGACAATGATGGCTGGCTGGATCTGCTGGTGGCGAATGGCGCCGTCACTCGTATCGAGGATCAGCTGATGGCGAAGGAGCCTTATCCTCTCCGGCAGCCGAACCAGCTGTTCCGCAACGGCGGAGATGGGCGCTACCAGGAGGTCACTGCCGAGGCGGGATCGGCATTTGCACTGTCGCTGGTGAGCCGGGGCGCGGCCTTCGGCGACCTGGACCAGGACGGCGACTCGGATGTTGTCATCGTGAACAACGCCGGGCCGGCGCAATTGTTGTTGAACATGACCGGTGACTCTTCTAACTGGGTCGGGTTGCGGTTGCTGACCGTGGATGGGGTGCGCGATGCCTACGGGGCACGGGTGGTGCTGGAGGGCGAGCAGCCCTTGTGGCGGCGTTCCCGGGCAGACGGCAGCTATGCGTCGTCCAACGACCCGCGCGTGTTGTTCGGGCTCGGTGATACGACGACCGACAGGGTGTCGGTCAGGGTCATCTGGCCGGACGGAAAGCAAGAGCACTTCCCGGATCTGGCCGTGGCGCGCTATCACGTGTTGCGACAGAGCCCGGATCCGTGATCTTGCCCGTGGGAAGCAGGTGCCTCGGGATCACAGGCGCCGGCCTGTTCGCAGCACTACTGGCTGCATCACCCTGGGCCGGCGCAGCCGAGCCGCCGTCACCGGATCTTTCCGTATTCGAGCCGGGAGTTCAGGCAGCGCTGGGGGAAGGGCAGGCGCAGTTTTCGCAGCAGCTCGCGTCTGCGGCCGACGACCGCGCCCGGGCCAGCGCCTGGGGCCAGCTCGGGATGCTCTACCAGGCGCATCACCTGCAAGGTGCCGCCGAGCGCTGTTACCTCGAGGCCAGCGAGCTGGATCGTGACGATTTCCGCTGGCAGTACTACCTCGGCTACGGACTCCAGGAACAGGGGCGATACGAGGCTGCCGAGGCCAGATATGACGCGGCGCTGAAGATCGATGAGGCCAATCTGCTGGCCCGGCTCAGGCGCGGTCAGGTCAGGCTGGCACAGCAGAAACTGGAAGGAGCGGAAGACGATTTCGAGGCCGTCCGGGTGGCGCAGCCGGCCAATGCGGCCGCCCTGGCGGGTCTCGGACAGGTGGCTTTGCGGGCGCGCCGCTTCGAGGATGGGATCCGCTTTCTGGAGGCCGCATTGCGCGCCGATCCGCGTGCGGACCGTCTCCGCTATCCGTTGGGCATTGCCTACCGCGAGACCGGCCAGGATGCCCAGGCGCGCGCCAACCTGGATGCCTACGGCAAGACCGAGCCGCTGGTCGCGGATCCTCTCCTGGCGGACATGGCGCGGATGACACGCAGCTCCCAGTTCTACCTGGAGCAAGGCTATGCTGCATCGAGAGCCGGCCGTGTCGATGCGGCAGTGGAGTCGTTCCGCAAGGCAGTGAAGTTCAATCCGGCGGACGTAGCGGCCCTGGTCAGTCTCGGCCAGGGACTGTCGCTGCTCGGTCAGGACACCGAGGCGATGGCGTATTTCGAGCGCGCGCTGGCCCTCGATCCCGATCACCCGGTCGCACACTATCGCCGCGGCACGCTCTACGAGGGTGAGGGCGATGATCGGGCGGCGACCACCGATTACCAGGCGGCGCTGAAGGTCGATCCGGGCTACACACAGGCCCGTGTCCGCCTGGCCGATGCGCTGATGCGGCTGGGCCGGTACCCGGAGGCGGCGGATGCCTACGGCCGGGTCGAGGTCGCGGGGGAACAGCGCGCCTTGTTCAAATACAGGGAGGGCCTCGCCTATCTTGCGGATGGGCGCTGTGGGGAAGCAATCACCGCCCTGGAGAGCGCCAGGGCGATAAAGAAGGACAGCGGCGAGGTATTCCAGGCGCTGGCGAGAGCCTATTCATCCTGCCCCGAAGTTATTCAGGAGCAGCGGCGAGAGTCTGTCGAACTGGCCACGACCTTGTTCCAGGCGCGGCCGGATGAGGCCCATGCGGAGACGCTGGCCATGGCATATGCGGGCGTCGGCGACTGGCAGCGTGCGGTCGACATCCAGACCCGACTGGTCGAGCAGTACCGCCTGCGCAGCGACCCCTTGCTCGAGTGGCACACGGCGCAGCTGCAGGCATTCCTGGAGAAAAGACCGGCGAATTCTGCCTGGCCCTCGGGGCATCGCATTTATCGCCCGGAGCCGATCGGCGCTGGCCCGCGGCAGCCTGTAGGCCGATAATCCCCTGTGCGGGGGGCAATATGTTCCAGATGGATCTTCAGAAAGCCGAGCGCTACATGGACGATCGTCGTGTCCAGGAAGCCGAGGATATCTGCTTGTCGGTGCTGGCCGACAGGCCCGACCATGTGCGGGCGCTGCGAATCATGGGCGAAATCCGGCTCCGGCATCGCCAGCTGGACGAGGCCCAACAATACATCTATGCGGCGATGGAGCTCGATGAACAGGACCCGAAACTGTTTAATCAACGGGGGCGCCTGAGTAACAACCGCGGGCAGCTGGATGCCGCAGAGGAGGATTTCCGCCACGCCCTCGAGCTGGACCCCAACTTCGCGGATGCCTACAACAATCTCGGCCATGTCCTCAGACGGAAGGGTTTCGCAGAGGCGGCGGAGCAGTGCTTCCGCAAGGCGCTGGCGAGGAGTCCGGAGCACAGTGGCGCCAATCTGAACCTGGGCGCGGCGATGTTCGAGCAGAAGCAGCCGGAGAAGGCGATCCGCCTTCTGGAGCGCGGCCTCAAGGAAGACATGGCCAACGTCGCGGGTCGCTATAACCTCGGACTTGCCTATCATCAGGTCGGTCGTTTCGACGAGGCCGTCTACACCTACCGTCAGGTGATCGCCGCCGGTTCGACCGACCCGGACGCATACAGCAATCTCTCGTCGGCGCTGCAGGCCATGGGCGACCTGGAAGGCGCGGTATCCGGTTTCGAAACGGCGCTGCAGCTGAAGTCCGATCACGGCCCATCCCTGGCCGGACTCGCCGGGTTGCTGGAGCTTGCCGGTAACCCGGACCAGGGAGTGGCGCTGCTGGCACCGCACCTCAAGCGCGGCACCGCGACGCCGACGATGCATGTGGCCTATTCCCGATTGCTCAGAAGTATGGACCGGGGGCGGGAAGCATTACGGCACATTGCCCCCCTGGCCAGGGATGCAGAGCTTGCCGACCCGGAGCGCACGGCCATCATGTTCACCATCGGCGATCTGCTCGACGAGATGAAAGAGTACGACCGGGCCTTTGTCGCTTATCGGCAGGCCAATCAACTCAGGCGCGCCAGGTACTCAAGGTCCGCACGGGAGCGCGAGGTGACGCGCATGATGGAAACCTTCAGCCGGGCCGGCCTGGAGTCGATGCCGAGGTCCGGACGCGAGACGGATACCCCGGTTTTCATAGTCGGCATGCCGCGCTCGGGAACCTCGCTGGTGGAACAGGTCCTGGCCAGCCATTCCATGGTTCATGGTGCAGGCGAGCTTCGCGATATCGGACTGCTGGCGATCCGCTTGGGTATCAACGACGACAATGTTCTCTATCCGGAATGCGTCCGCGGCATGAAAGTCAGGCAGATGAGGGAGTGTTCCGGGCCTTATCTCTCGCGTCTGGCCAGACGGGCGGGATCTGCGTATCGGGTGACTGACAAGATGTGGCAAAACTTCGAACACCTGGGCCTGATCGAACTCCTGTATCCGCGCTCCCGGGTCATCCACTGCGTGCGTGATCCGATGGATACGGGCCTGTCGTGTTACCAGCAGAGTTTTGGCACCGCCGGCCCGCCATTCGCCTACGATCTCGCCGACATCGGGCATTACTATGGGCAGTATCGGCGACTCATGGATCACTGGAAGGAAGTCAGCGGCCTGCAGATGATCGACGTCGCCTACGAAGACATGGTGGCCGACCTCGAGTCTGAGAGCAGGCGACTGGTCTCATTCCTTGATCTGGACTGGGAGCAGGCGTGTCTGAAGTTCTACGAGAACCCGCGAGTGGTGCGCACCGCCAGCCACGCGCAGGTCAAACGCCCGGTCTATGGTTCGTCAGTCGGGCGCTGGAGGAACTACGAGGCGCATGTGCAACCACTGGCCGACGCGCTTGGCAAGGGCGGTTTCATTGGCAACTGATCCCCAGTCAGCGCCCGAGATCCTGCGCCGGGCGATGGAACGGCATCAGGCAGGCGAGTTCGACCACGCGTACCACCTCTATCGCGAATACCTGGAGCTCCGGCCGGGCGATCCCGAGGCCTGGTGCCTGCTGGGGAGTCTCGAGGGCAATCGCGGGCGGCACGCAGATGCGGAACAGGCGTTCAGGGGGGCGATCGAAGTGGCCGGAGGCCATGCGCAGGCGCACATTGGCCTGGGCACCAGCCTGTTGATGCAGGGGCGAGCGTCGGAGGCTGTGCAGCCGATGGCCGCCGCCGTGGCCCTTGCGCCGGATCATCCGGAACTGCGCCTGCAGTTATCGCTGGCCCAGGCGAAATCCGGTCGGCCGGATGAGGCCGTGCGTACGCTACGGGAAGTCGTGACCCGGTGGCCTGATCATCTGCCCGGGCACTATCATCTGGGCGTGGCATTGCTCGAAACAGACGATCCGGACGCCGCCGCGAAAAGCTTCCGGCTGGTCGCGGATCGAGACGGGGACAATCTGCCGGCGCGCATCGGCTTGGGGCGCGCACTCGCGGCGGCCAACCTTCCGGTTGGCGCCTCGCAGGCGTTCAGGGACGCGATCCGGATCGCCCCGGACGACCCGGGACCGAAAGTGCTGCTCGGCAACCTCCTGCGGAGCCTGGGGGAGTTTGACGAGGCGCAGGCGGCGTTCGACCAAGCTCTCGAGCACCAGCCGGAAGACCTGGATGCACTGCTCGGTCGGGCAGAGCTCGAGCGTGCACGCGGGCAGGCCGGGCGGGGCCTCGAGCTCTTGCGGCCGCTGCTCACAAGCGCCAGCCCGCCGCCGAGGTCCTTGATGGCGGGCGCGCGCCTGATGCTGGCCGCGGAGGATCCTGAGGTGGCGATCGACAGAATAGACACCTGGCTGGGTCGGGCCGGTTTGGCGGGCGTAACGCGGGCCGTGCTGCAAAGCGTCAGGGGCCAGGCACTCGACCGGCTCGGGCGTTTCGATGAGGCCTGGGACGCCTGGGCGGCCTCCCACCGGGATGAGGTCACGAGATTCGACGGCCGGCACTTCTCCGTCGCTATCGATGCGTTGCAGGCTGCCTACACCGCCGATCTGTTCGCCGGCCGGCGGAGAGAGCCGGTTACGATGCGGCCAAGGCCCCTACTGATCGTCGGATCCCCGCGTTCCGGCAAGAGTATCCTCGAACAGATGCTGGCCTGTCATCCGGCGGTCAACGGTGCCGGAGAACTCCGTTACCTGGGCGCCATGACCGAAAACGCAAGGCGACTGAGTGGGGGGTCACAGGCCTATCCGGTCTGCGTCAGGGATCTCTCTCAGACGGATCTCGTGGAGCTTGGGGCTGAATACGAGTCGGCGCTGCAGTCTATCGCCGCAGACGCCGCATGGCTGATCGACACCCAGCCGACCAATTTTCTCCATATCGGTCTGGCGGCGCTGGCGGCGCCGGCCGTAAGAGTGGTCCTGTGCCGGCGGGATCCGGTGGACACTGCATGGGCTTGCTACAGTCGGCGGTTTGCCGACCGCGGCCTGGCGTTCGCCAGTACGCCGGAAGGCATCCGAGTGTATCTCGACGGCATGGATCGGATCATGGGGCACTGGCGTGAGTCCGTGCCGATGGAGATCCTGGAGGTCCAGTACGAGGAGTTGGTGAGGCACCCCAGAGAAGTCATCGAGCGGGTGCTGGGCTTCATGGATCTGCCGTGGGATGAGGCCTGCGCCGATTATCTTGTTGCCGGCCGCGCAAGCCTGCGTAGCGCACCGGTTCTCCGCGAGCCGGTGGATGATCGGGAGATTGGCAGAGGCGAGCCATACAAGCACCGATTCAGGGTGCACACGGGTCCCGTCTGATGTCGACAGGTGGGCGCGGCGAGACCGATGAGCGATCGAAGCTGGAGCGGGCGCTTGAGGAGGCCCCCGACGATGCCGGGCTGCTGTTGCGGCTAGGCCGCGCCGAACTCGACGCCGGCAGGCTGGTGGTGGCCGAAAACTGCTTCCGGCGGGCTTTGGAAACAGCGGCCACTGCCGATGCTTTTGAAAGTCTCGGGTTGACGCTCAATCGCCAGGGCCGGTTTCGGGAATCGCTTCCCTTTCTGCGCCAGGCGGTCTCGCTGAGACCGGGCAGTGCCCAGGCGTGGAACAGCGCCGGCGAGGCATTCGGAAACCTCGGGCAGGTGCCGGAGGCCGCCGAGGCCTTCGCGCGTGCCGTAGCGGCCAACGGAGATTTCTCCCCGGCTCACTACAACCTTGGCCTCGCGCTGCGTGCGCTGGGACGTCGAGAGGACGCAATGGGGGCGCTGCAACGCGCCGTGGAGACGCAACCCGAATTCCCTGAAGCATTGCATGCGCTCGGGACTCTGTTGCACGCATCAGGCAGGTACCAGGCGGCCATCGACTGCTTCCGAAGACTGACTGTTCTACGCCCGCGGGACCCCGCTACCCATACCAGCCTCGGGGCTGCATGCCAAATGCTCGGGGACCTCGAGACTGCCCGCGCCTGTTACGAAACGGCGGTTGAACTCACGCCCGGGTTCGCGGACGCGCACAGTAACCTGGGCACCGTTTACCAGGGCTTGAGGCGTGCAGACCAGGCCGATGCGAGCTTCCGCAAGGCGCTCGAGATCGATCCGGAACACGACGACGCGCTGGCCGGCCTGGCCACCAGCTTTGACCGGCGCGGCCAGTACCAGGAAGGCTACGAGTTGCTGCGTGACAGGCTCGAGACCGGCACCGTCGAGTTATCCATTACCGCCGCCCAGATTCTGCGTCATATGAGGCGCAGCGAGGACGCGGCAGCGTTGCTGGAGCGCGGTCTCGAGCAAGCTGATCTCGATGCCGGCACCCGCCAGCGTCTGGACTTCAGTCTGGCCGACGCCTACGACGACCTGGGCCGCTACACGGAGGCGTTCTCCCGCTACCAGGCTGCCAATGGAGCCAAGCCGGTCCGATTCGATCGGCGCGAGTACTGCGAGGATGTCGCACGACTTATGGAAGTGTTTTCCGTCGACGGCTGGAACAAGCTACCCAAGATCGGCAATCCTTCGGAGCGGCCGGTGTTCGTCCTCGGCATGCCGCGCTCCGGCACCTCTCTGGTAGAGCAGATACTCGCGTGTCATCCGCAGGTGGCGGGCGCTGGAGAGCTGACCGAGCTGTCCCAGGCAGCTATCGACCTGGGGCGTTCGTCAGCGAGGCGCTTCCCGGACAGCATGCGCACCGCCACTACCGAGCAACTCGAAAGCGCCGCTGCGAGTTATCTCCGGCGCCTTGCCTCGATTTCAGAGTCGGCGCTGCGGGTAGTCGACAAGACGCCGGCCAATCATCTGTTTGTCGGCTTCATCCAGAATCTGTTCCCAAACGCGCGGATCGTCCACTGTGTCCGCCATCCTCTCGACACGGCATTGTCGAACTACTTCCAGAATTTCGCCGGGCAAGGAATACCGTTCTCATACGATCTCGCCGACATCGCGTTGTACTACAACGAGTACCTGCGCGTGATGGCGCACTGGCGAGAATATTCAGACCTGGCGATTCACGAGATCGTCTACGAGGAACTCGCATCCGATCAGGAGCAGACGACCCGCGATCTGCTCGCATTCATGGGCCTGGAGTGGGATCCTGCCTGCCTGAGATTCCACGAACTCGACCGGGTCGTGGCCACCGCCAGTCATGCCCAGGTCCGCCAGCCCATGTACCGGGGTTCCGTCGGCCGCTATCGTCACTACGAGCCGTTGCTGGGGTCGCTGGTCGACGCCATCGACTGGGACGCGTGGCAGGCCAGCGGGTTCGCCGAGCGGGTGAATGCCTGCCTGACGGATTGAGGGCCGCGCTGGTGCCCGGAGAACGTCTTCAACACGCCCTGGATGCTCTGCAGCGTGGCCGTGACGAGGCCGTTGCCGGTTGTCGTGATGCCGCAGTGGAGGGTTTCCGGTCGGCCGCGGCTCTGGCACCCGAGGACGCGCAGGTGCAGCTGCGCGCTGGCGAGGGATTGGGCAATCTCGGTCTGATCGCGGAAGCGGAGGCTTGCTTCCTGGCGGCGCTGGCGCGCGATCCCCGGCTTCACCTGGCGCGCTTCAATCTCGCCCTGGCAAAACTGGCCGGGGGCGCGCCCCATGATGCCGTTCCGCTGCTGACCGAAGTGGTGCGCGCCAGGCCGGATGTGGCGCCGGCCTGGCTGCATCTGGGTGGCGCCCTCAATGCCCAGGGCAAATATCCGCAAGCGGGTGAAGCACTGAGCCGTTATCTGCAGACGGCGCCGCAGGATCCGGTCGGTCTGACCTGGATGGGCGCGTCAATGCAGTTCAGAGGGCTGTTCGATGATGCGGAGCGTTACTACCGCGCCGCGCTGGTGAGCGACCCGGATTTCAGCGACGCTCACGCCAATCTGGGCAAGCTGTTGCAGGCGCAGGGCAAGCCAGCCGTCGCCGCCGACCACTTCCGGCGGGTGCTGCAGGCCGATCCCTCACATCCCCAGGCACTGTCCGGGATGGCGGCGTGGCTCGACAACGAGGGGCGCCAGCAGCAGGCGATCGATCTGCTCGACCAGTCCGGACTGCCGCAGGAACATCCCGATCTGGTGCCGATCCGGGCGCGAGCGCTACGCAAGCTGGATCGTGCGTCCGAGGCACGCGATCTGCTGGAGAGGGCTCTTGCGCAGCCGGCCCTGCCCGCTGAGTCGCAGGTGCAGTTGCGGTTTTCGCTGGCCGCGGCCTGCGACGAGGCCGGCGACTTCGCCGCCGCCTGGGGCGTCGTCGAGGAGGCGAATCGGCTCAAGCGGGCATCATTCACGGGCGCTGGATCCGCTGCCGATCTGGAGCGCATGGCAGCCGCCGTCAGAGACCTCGAGACGGCGTTTGCCCCGGCGTCGATGCCGCGTCTGACCCGCTCCGGCTGCCAATCGGAGCTTCCGGTCTTTGTCGTCGGGATGCCGCGAGCCGGCAAGTCACTGGTCGAGCAGATAATCTGCAGTCACGGTTCCGTCAGAGGCGCCGGAGAACTGACCGCGATGGGCGAGATCAGCGCTTCGCTGGAGCAGCGCACCGGCGCCTGGCCGGCGGGGGCCATGCAGGCGACGCGGCAGGATCTGGACGAGATGGCGGCCGGCTATCTCGATCAGCTGATGGCGGATGTGCCCGATGAGATCGCACGGGTCACCGACACCATGCCCTTCAACTTCGTCCACCTGGGCCTGATCGAAATGCTGTTCCCGCGAGCCCGCGTCATCCACTGCATCCGGCATCCGCTGGACCTGGTTTTGCGCTGCTACTTCAAGAATTTCGCCGGACGCAGCCTGAACTTCGCGTTCTCTGTGCAAGACCTGGTGCGCTACTACGGACAGTATCGGCAGTTGATGCGCCACTGGAGTAGTGTCTCGGGTCTGTCCACGCATGTATTGCGTTACGAGTCACTGATCGCGGATGCGCCCGGCGAGATCCGTCGGTTGATCGACTTTCTCGGGTTGAAATGGGATCCACGCTGCCTTGATTTCTATACCCCCGGAGTCGCTACCAGCGCTGCCCAGACCCCGGTCAGGCGCCCGCTGAATGATCGGGAAGTTGGCGGGTGGAAACACTATTCCGCCGAACTCAGGGCGGCGGCGGGGTCGCTGCCCGTCGTGGAGTATGAAAGTGGCGGATTCTGACGCAGCCCGGCTGGATGACGTTCACAGGCTGCTCTCGGCAGGGCGGCCGGAGGCCGCCGTCAGCCTGCTGGATCAGGTCCTCGAGCGTCGGCCCAACGAGGTCCGGGCGTTGTGGATGCGTGCAGAGATCAACATCAGGCGGGGTCGATTCGAGGCGGCTCGCAGTGACCTCGAGGCGGCGCTGTCCATCGATCCGGGTCAGCCTGGAATCCTGCACGCGCTCGGTGGCGCGTGTCACGCGCTTGGCGAACACGAAGCGGCCGAATCACACCTGCGGCAGGCCATCGCCGCCAATCCGCAGGACGCGCGGCTCTGGTACAGCCTCGGTCTCGTCTACCATGGCGCCGGACGCTACCAGGCGGCGCTCGACGCCTACGACCATGCATTGGCCGTGGATCCGGCGATGAGTATCGCCCGCCTGGGGCAGGGCAAGGTCTGGCAGGTGCTCGGCAGACTGGAGGCCGCCACGGCGGCGTTCGAGGCGGTACTCGCCGATGAGCCGGGGAACCCGGAAGCCGTGGCAGGGCTGGCCGAGCAGGAGGCGATGACCGGACGATCGCAGGCGGCGCTGGCGCGGCTCGATGCGCTGGCCGGAGGAGCGCCGCTGCCTGATGAACTCAAACTCCTGCGGGCACGGCTTCTGCGTCATGCGGGTGACGCCGAGGGGGCGGCAGCCGCTCTGCGCGAGTTACTCCCGCGGGTAGTGGAAGCGCCCAGGCGAGCGTCACTTCTGTTCGATCTCGGTCACGCGCTGGATGAACTCGGACACTACGATGCTGCGTTCGCGGCATTCGAGGAGGCCAACAGTCTCAAGGCCGGTAGTTTCGACGCCGGAACGCACGCTCAAAGGATGAACACCATTGCCCGGTCCTGGGATCGCGACGCCTGCCGCAGGCTTGCCGAGGGGGGCGATGCGTCGGTCCGGCCGATCTTCATCGTCGGCATACCCAGATCCGGCACCTCCCTCGTGGAGCAGATCCTGGCGGCTCATCCGGAGATACACGGCTGTGGCGAGCTGAACGCCATCGGGTCGCTGGCCCGATCGCGTGAGGATGACCAGGGTGTCGTGCAACCCGCCGGTCTGAGTCAAGCGTGGCTGCGTGAGGCGGCAGAGTTTTACCTGGAAGAGGCCTCTCCGCCGGACGGGGTCTCCCTGTTTACCGACAAGATGCCCGCCAACCTGCACCACCTCGGCCTTATCCAGGCGATCTTCCCCCTTGCCCGCGTCATCCACTGCGTGCGCGATCCACTGGATACCGGGCTGTCCTGCTTCTTCCAGGACTTCAGCGCATTGGGCCTGTCCTGGGCGCAGCGTCTTGAAGACATAGCCGCCTATCAACGCAGTTGCGCCGAGCTGATGGTGCACTGGCACAGTGTCCTCGATTTGCCGATATGCACACTGGAGTACGAGAAGCTGGTCGATCGGAGCGAAGAAGAGACGCGACGGATCGTGGATTTTCTGGGTCTCGGTTGGGATGCGGCTTGCCTGGCATATCATCGGGGTGAGCGCCCGGTGCTCACGGCCAGCCACAATCAGGCGATTCGCCCGATCCACGCCCGGTCGGTCGGTCGGCATCACGCCTACGGGAAATACCTTGCGGCCCTCGCGGCCGCAAAGCCGATGGTAGAGAAGTGAAGACCGGACCCGCGGAGTGGCTGGAGCAGGCCCGGCGCCTTCACAGGTCCGGTGATCTCGAAGGCGCTCTTGGCCTGTACCGGAAGTGCCTGGAGATCCGCGCCGATCATCCCGATCTGCTGGTCATGGCGGCGAGCGCGGCAGGGGCACTCGGCAAGCTCGACGAGGCCGAGCGCCTGGCCAGGCGCGCCCGGGAGATCCGCGGCGATCAGGTCAGCAGCCTTACGCTCGGGCGGGTGCTGCTTGAGCAGGGAGCCCTGCAGGAGGCTGTCCGGTGTTTCGAGCATGCGGCCGCCGGCCCCGCGGAGACTGATGCTCATTATCATCGTGGCCGGGCCCTGCGAAAGCTGGGCCGCCTGGATGAGGCAGAGCAGGCGCTCCGCCTGGCGATCGGCGAGCGCCGCGGGGACGGCGCGGTGTGGAACGAACTGGGTGTCGTTCTGTTCGCGCTGCGCAAGCCGGCGGACTCGATAGAGGCGTTCCGCCGCAGCCTGTCAGTACGCCCCGGACACCCGAACACGCTGTCCAATCTCGCTGCCGCCTGCCTGAGGTCCGGCGATCAGGAAGGTGCGGAGGGGGCGATCCGCCAGGCCCTGAAGTCGCGGCCTGAGCATCCGGGGGCCCTGGCGACGCTGGGTGCGCTCGAAAGGCTGAGTGGCCGGCTGGCGTCGGCTCTGGCCGCCTGGGAACGGTGTGTTCAGAGTGATCCGGATGCCGCCCGGGGCTGGGTGGGCCTGGCTGGCACGCGCCAGGCTCTTGGCCAGCTCGATGCGGCGGGTGAGGCCTATCGCCGGGCTCTCGATCTCGATCCCGGGGACGCGGACGCCGTGGCGGGCATGGCGGAGTGGTTGGAGTGGCAGGGGCGCTACCAGGAAGGCCTGACTCTGCTCAAGGGGGATTGGTCCGCTGCGCCACCGATCTCTCTCGTCCGGGCGCGGCTGTTGCGCCGGCTGGGTCGTCATGCCGAGGCCCGCAGCCTGCTCGAGGCGGCGGTGCCGCGGGTGGAACAAGACCTGCCATTACGCCGGCAGTTCGCTTTCTCGCTCGGCGATGCCTGCGACGGGCTTGGGGATGTGGAGGCTGCCTGGGGGTGGTATTCGGAAGGCAACCGGCTGGCCCCCGCTGAGTTCGATGCACCGGCGCACCGGAGTCGGCTTGGTCGATGGGATGCGCTGGCCGGAGCCCGGCCGACAGGCAACGCAGGCCGCGGCGTGATTTTCATCCTCGGCATGCCCCGATCGGGCACGACGTTGGTGGAACAGATCCTTGCCGCCCATCCGTTAGTGACGGCCTGCGGAGAGTCTGCCGCCCTCGGTCGCCTGGCCCACGCATTGGTCACAGTAGAGCCCTCGGCGCAGGTCGGCGAGAAGGCTCTGTCAGGACTCGCGGTGGAGTACATGGCGTCGTTGCCTGTCAGCCCATCCGGCGAGCTGCGGGTGACTGACAAGATGCCGCTGAACTACCAGTACCTGGGTCTGATACGAGCCGCCTTGCCGGGCGCCAGGATCGTGCTCTGCCAACGCGATCTGCGCGACGTCGGCCTGTCCTGTTTGTTCACCGATTTCATCGATCCGGCGCTCGGCTTCAGTCGCAGACCGGACTGGATCGGGGCGTACCTGGCTGCCTACGAGCATCACATACAACGCTGGCGTGAACTGCTCGGTCAGCAGATGCTCACGCTGGACTACGAGTCGCTGGTTGCCGGGCCCGAGGTCGCAATCCGTGGGCTACTGGAATTTGTCGACCTGCCCTGGGACGAGCGCTGCCTGCGGCCAGAGGAACAGCAACGCATTGCCGCGACCGCCAGCCACGCACAGGTGCGCCGATCGATCTACCGATCCTCGGTTGGAAGATGGCGGGCCTACGCTGGTCATCTGCGACCCATGCTCGAGCAGCTGGAAGGCGCTGATCCGGGCGCCTAGCCAGCCAATGGGCCCAGCGCCTGGATAAGGGGTTTCAGCTGGGCGGTGTAGTTGCGCCAGCGACCCGCGGAGCTGCGATACAGGGGTTGCCGGACTTGCCAGCGGCTAAGCGTTCCGACCGGCCGCGGATTGCGCTCGAATTCCAGGCAGACCGGGTCCCAGGACAGACTGCAATGCTCCAGTAGTCCGCGGGCCACGTTCTCCAGGTCATCGATCACGGACTCGTAGTGCAGCGGCCATACGTCCGAGTCGGGTCCCGCCCAGGCGTCCATCAGTCGCCGATAACCGGCGTAATAGGCGGCGATGTCCTGTAGATCATTAGCGTACAGGTTGCCGGTGGAGAAGTCCTGGAAGTAGATCGACAGGCAGGTGTCCAGCGGGTCTCTGATCATGTGGACGATCCGCGCATCCGGGAACAGCCGCCTCAGGGTCGGCAAGTGACGGAAGTTCGCCGGATACTTGTTGGTGACGACGCGCGTCCCGACCTCCCGCAGCGATTCGAGGTATCTGCAACGGGTCGACTCGTCGTCATCCAGTACACGGTCGAGGAACGGGACTTCACCGATGCCACCGGCATCGGGATGGGCGGTGAGAATCTGGTCTACCAGCGTCGTACCGGAGCGGGGCATGCCGACGATAAAGACCGGGACGACCTCCGCCTCGGGATCCGACCGGGCTTCCAAGGCTCCGCTGGTCTCCAGCAGCCTGTCGACTTCGGCAGTCCAGGCGTCCTTGTCGAACGGTGGCAGACGGCGACGCTTTAGCTGATTCGCCTGCCGGTAATGTGCGAACGCCTGCGGGTAATCGCCCAGGTCGTCGCAGGCCTTGCCGAGCGCGAATCCCAATCGCTCGCGAGCTTCCGCAGGTACGCCCTGATCGTCCAGGAGCTCGCGCACTTTCTGCAGGTCCTCATCGTGCGGGTCTTCGATCTGGCCCGCCTCGATCAGCTGCTGCCAGGCCTCTGCACAATATGGGTCAAGCCGCACACAGGTCTTGAAACTCGCCCGGGCCTGTTCAAGATCACCGTCAGACAGCGCCATCATGCCGGCGCCCAGATGGGCGGCCACGCTCTCCGGATCAAGTGCCAGAGCTTGCCCGTATTCGACCCGGGCCCCGGATTCCTGGCCATTCATGGCCAGCACGCCAGCCCGCCTCGCGTGCGTTTCGGCCGCGTTCCCGGCGCCCGCCTCGAGGGCGCGACGATACGATTCTGCAGCGCTGGCAAGCTGGCCCAGGTTCTCCTGGGCGAGAGCGAGATTGAACCAGACATCGGCATGTTGGTGACCCAGGTCCAGCATCTTGCGGAAACACCCGGCCGCCATCGTGTAGTCACTGCAGGTGGCCGCCAGGGCGCCCATTTCGGCCAGGGCCGGTGACGCCTCCGGATCGTTCCTGAGTGCCGTCTCCAGGTGCAGCCGGGCGCGTTCGAGATCTCCGGTCCGACGCGCAAGGTGACCGGCAAGACAGAGCATGGGCACCAGGGCCGGCGCTCTTTCCAGGAGTGCTTCCGCCTGCTGCAGTGCCTGGTCGGGACGGGTCCTGGCGAGCCGCGATAGTCCGGCCAGAACCTGGCGCAGATCAGGCCGATCGCTCACTGTCAGGTGATCGAGCAGTTGAAGGCAATGACGATCCGCGGCCGCTCACCCAGGTAAGGGAAGATCTCGTGGTTCAGGAACGAGGGGAAGATCACCAGCCGGCCCGGACGATGGGTCACATCGAAACCGCCGTGGCGGTAGGGATCTTTCAGCCCCAGGTTGCCCTTCTCCGAGTGATACCAGGAACACCAGCGCGGATCGTGGAACCGGACCAGCCCACTGTCGGGACGATCGGCTAGCTCGTCGCCCGGATCGACGCAGAAGATGCCGGACCAGGAGGCGTTCTGGTGATTGTGCAGCCCCTGGTAACCGCCGGTGCGGGTGACGTGGAACCAGGCGTGGTAGTCGAATCGGAGCTTGGTGAGTTCTTCTGTAGAGTAGTGGGTCAATTGGCGGATCAGCTCGCCAAGGGCGCCGTGACAGAAACGGGCGATTTTGACGACGCAGGGGTCTTTCCAGGTGAACAGGTCGAACTTGCTCTCGAAAAGATCGCCGAACTGGGTTTCGCGGCGTTTGTGATAGCGGTGGGCGTCACCTTCTTGCTCGCGTTCCAGAAACAGTTGCCGCAATTCTTCACACACCGGCTCGTGGTCGGGCAGGGTCACGTCTGCCAGCGGGGTGGTGAACAGGTCGGTAATTCTGATCATCTCAGTCCTCTTCCACGCCATACTGCCGGACGTCACCCAGCTTCTCCAGCAGTGGACTCAGGTATTCCCGGTAACGACGCCAACGCCCAATGGAGCTGCGATAGACCGGTTGTCTGACCTGGGTCATGCTGGCGGTGGTTACTATGCGCGGGTTGTCGAAGAAACGCATGCAATCGTCCGACCAGTCCACACCCAGGTAGTCGATCAGCGAGCGCGTCTGGGCTTCGGTATCCTCGACCAGTTGCTCATAGCGGATCTCGTGGAACCCCCCGGGGAGGACAGTGCGCCAGTGATCCATCAGTTGCCAGTAGAGACGGTAGGTCGCACCGAGATCGGCCAGATCGCAGGTAAATCCGCGGTCATTCTGGAACGAGGTCATATAGCAGGACAGGCAAGTGTCGCGTGGATCACGGACGCAATGGATGATGCGGGCGTTCGGCAGCATCAGCCGGATGATCCCCGCCAGCGTGTAGTTGAATGGCAGCTTGTCGACGATCCTGCTGGCCTCACGGTCATAGCGCCTCAGGCGCCTGACGAATCGTCCGCCCAGGTCCGCCCACGCGGCGGGGTCCAGCTTGCCCACATCCGTAGGCAAGCTGCTGCCGGCCGGCAACCAGCGGCCGATGCCGTTGACGATACGCCACAGGTCGTTCAGTTCTCCCGCCCCGAAGATCGCGGGATGTGAGTCCAGGATCTGCTCGACCAGCGTCGTACCCGAGCGCGGCATACCGACGATGAACACCGGCAGCTCGGAAGGGTCGCCGAGCCCCTCGAAGGTCTCGAACAGGTCGGCATCGAAAGCCTCAATGATGCGCTCGTTGTTGGACTGCTCCGCCCGGATATCGAAGTCGGTCAGTTCGCGGCTGAGCCGATTGCCGCGTGCATAACTCTCCATGGCGCCGTCAAGCTCATCGATCTGGTCGAGCGCCCGTCCGAGCGCGAAGCAGACCACTGCTTCGTCGGCGGTCGGCAGGTCGGGGCTGTCCAGCAGCGCACGCATCCTGCCGATCTGCGGATCGTCAGCCGTGAATCGCTTGAGCGCGGCCAGGCCGTAGTGTGCCCCGCTGGCCGCCGGCTGACGAGCGATCGCTCTCTCGTAAGCGTCTCTGGCCTCGTCGAAGCGGCCACGGTCACTGTACAGGGTCGCCAGCCGCATGAACGCCTCGATACTTCCGGGATCGAGGTCTGCGGCGGCCTCGAAATTCTCCGCGGCTTTCTGTTCATCCCCCAATCGGTTATAGCAGGTGCCCAGGTCGAGCCGGTAGCGGGCGTTGCCGGGCTCCAGTTCGCAGGCCTTGGACAGGAGTTCGCGGGCTTCTTCGACCTGGCCGAGTCGGTATACCGTCAGGCCCAGCATGTAACAGGCCGTGGGATCGTCCGGTACCGCCTCGAACAGCTGCCGGGCGGCCGCTTCGGCTTCCACCGGCTGTCCCGCCTGCAGGTGCTGCTGGACGCGGCCGGCCTTCGACTCGATCTCCTGCCGTGACAGGCTGCCAGCCTGCAGGACACCGACGCCGGGCGCATCGGCGGGCATGATGTCGAAGGCGATGCTGACCCGCTTGCCGGTCCCCTGGAATGGCACGGTCCGATGATAAAAGTAGGACGGGAACAGCAGCATCAGACCCGGTTCCGGCTCGATCAGACGGATCTGCGGAGGCCTGTCCAGGCGGAAGTCGTCCGGCGGGCGGCCGAACTCGATCCAGCCCGCCTGCTCCGACCCTCCCCGGGCCGGAGGGACCGCCGTGTAGTACACGCCGCTGAGCCAGCCGGTCGGGTGCAGATGGGCGGCCTGGTGTCCCTCCTGGTCCAGCACCGTCGCCCACAGCGTGAGTTTCCACTCGTCCGGCCTGGTAGCAACAAAGGGATGGTCTTCGTCCTCCGGTAACGCCTCCAGATACGCCTGGACGGCCTCACGGATCATGCCCTCCAGGGCAGCGATCGGGCCAGGGTCCTCATCAAGCAGTTCGCCGGTCTGGCTGCCGCTGCGAGTCGTCTTTGTCACCGGCTCCCACTGCAATGTGGCGTGGTTGATCGCGTGCTCGGTCACCGCAGCATTGAACGCCTCCAGCGACGCGTATTCTGGCGGTGCCGGCCACCGGCGCGACATCATGAAACGATCGAAGTCGAGCAGCCGATCGCGGGTCTCGTCGTCGCCGAGTTCGTTTGCGGCCGCGGCCATGAAAGCCAGGCCCTTGCGATTGCCGGGGCTGACCTCGAGGCAGTCCTCCAGGACCTCGCAGGCTTGCTGTGCCTGGCCGGCCTGCAGGTAGGCATTGGCGAGATTGGTGTAGGCCGGGCTGAATCCCGGATCGACCCGGATGGCGTCGCGGAAGGCGGCCACCGCCTGATCGAAATGCCCCGAGGCCAGCAGGGCATTACCGAGGTTGGAATGCATCTCTCCCTGGCCGGGGCTGAGGGTCAGCGCGCGACGCAGCACGACGATCGCTTCTTCGTTCCTGCCCAGCCTGCGCAGGGTGACGCCATAGTTCGACCACAGCAGGGGGTCATTGGTGATCTCACGGACCGCCAGATCGTAGGCTTCGGCGGCTTCCCGGTAGCGGTCACCGGCCCGCAGGGCGTTGGCCAGGCAGTGGAGTGCGCTGCCGTTCCGGGGGTCCAGGGCGAGTGCGCCGCGGGCAGCCATCTCGCTGTCCGTATAGCGGCCTTCTTCTTCGAACATGATCGCCAGATTGGCGCGGAACGAGGGTGTGTTCGGGCTGTTGGCGATTGCCTGCTGAAGCAGCTGGATCGCTGCTTCGGGCTGGCCTGCCTGCTTGGCAATCAGGCCGAGCAGATGCAGTGCGTCCGGGTGGCCCGGGTCGGACTGCAGGATGCGGCGATAGATACGCTCGGCCTCCAGGAAGCGACCCTTGCGATGGAGCCCGATCGCATCGCTCAACAACTTCTGTCGTTGCTCGTCGGTTACCTTCATGGATGTGGTCAGACGGTTTGCTCTCACCGGCGAAGAGAGCGCCGATGGGTGATAGGAATTAGAATCCTACCATTCTAACAACTGTCCCGGTCGAGGTCGTCGTCACGGAATCGAGCATGCAGACCCCACCAGACAAGCGCATTGTAGACGCCGTTGCCCTGCATCGGTCAGGCCGCCTCGCGGAAGCCGAGGCTGGCTATCGTCGCGTCCTGGCGGAACTGCCGGATGATCCGGACACGCTCAGCCTTCTCGGCGTATGCCTGTTCCAGCAGGGTTCCGGCGGGCAGGCCTGGCCTTTGCTGCAGCGGGCGGCACAGCAAAGGCCGGATTCGATGGGCATCCATCTGAATGCCGGCAATGTCGCGTGTGCCATACGCCACTATGCAGAGGCTGCCGGGCACTTCGTCAGGTTCCGTGAACTGGGCGGTACCGATGACGAGGTGGACAACAATCTCGGTATCGCCTTCAAGGAGTTGGGCCGTCTCGATGAAGCAGAGCAGGTCCTGACCGTTCTGCTGGAGCGCAACGCCGGCCATTCCAGGGCGTGGAACACGCTGGCTTCCGTCTATCTGGAAGGTGGCAGGGAGGCCGATGCCGAGCGCTGTATCGACAAGTCACTCGCCCTGGACCCCAATTCCAGCATCGCGCGCGAGAATTTCCGGCGCCTCGGCAGGCGTCGCGTTCCCATGTGGCACTTTGCGATGATGAACGATAGCCTGAGGAATGAGGCCTTCGAGCAGGCAATCCGGAGTGTCGTGTCGCCAGAGTCTGTGGTTCTGGATATCGGAACCGGTTCTGGCCTGCTCGCGATGATGGCCGCCCGCGCCGGCGCAGAGCACGTGGTGGCATGCGAGATGGTGCCGGCGGTCGCCCGAGCCGCGGAGCGGATAATCCACGCCAATGATTTGTCGGATCGGATCAGCGTGATCCGTCGCAAATCCGGGGATCTTGAACCGGCGGATCTGCCTCGTCCGGCTGACGTGCTGATCGCCGAGGTTTTCGATGCCGGGTTCTTCGGGGAAGAGGCGCTGGACACGATCGAGGACGCGCGGCGCAGACTGCTCGCCCCGGGAGCGATGATCGTCCCCGCGGCTGCCCGGCTGATGGCGGCGCCGGTAGAGAGTCCGGAACTCGTCAGACTGGGGCGGGTCGGCGAAGTCGCCGGTTTCGACCTGAGCGGTTTCAACGAGTTCATGCCGGCTTCGTTCCAGCACGCCTTGGCGACGGTCGATCATCGCTTCCTGGCTGAGCCCATTGAGATGTTCAGGCTGGATTTTGCGGCCGGGTTTCCGCTGTCAGACGAAGTCGGGCTGGAGGTGTTGCCGAGGATCTCCGGCACTGCGCACGCTGTCGTCTGCTGGTTCGAGCTGTTGTTGGGTGGGGAGACGGTGTTCACCACTTCGCCCTTCGACAGCAGCACTCACTGGGATCAGAAGGTGCATCTGCTCGTACCGGCTCCCTACCTCACGCTGGAGCACCCCTGGCGGATTACCGCGTGCCATGACAGGCGCCGGCTGATCTTCACCCAAACCGATCCCTGAAAAAACGATGGCCCGCCGAAGCGGGCCATCGCAGGTCTTCAGACCTTGGGTCGTACGACTCGGATCAGAGATCCTGCTCGTAACGGAGGTAAGGCACGCGGCCATACACATCGTGGAGCTGGTTCGAGTAGTACGGGCTGGTGATATTGACGCTGGTCGGCGGATCTTCGTCGAAGATGTTCCGCGCACCGATCGTCACCTGACCATTCCATGGCGTGGCATATCCTACCGACAGATCAACGGTCTGGTAGTCGTCGAGCTGATAGCCGAGTGAGTCGATACTTGTCGAAGACATGTAATTCCAGATCGCATTGGCGTTGAAGTCGCCGAGCGCCCAGTTGAGCGCCGTGGTGCCACGCAGATCCGGATCAAAGAAGTCCGGGTCATCCAGACCATTGCCGTCGCCTTCGTCCCGCTCATACTCGTTGACGTAGGTCCACTGCGCGGACAGGCGGAAGTCGCCGACGCCACCGAACGAGAAACCGTACTGAGCATCCACGTCCAGGCCATCCGTCTCGCGCTTGGCGATGTTGGAGGAGCGCCGGTCGAGCGCGAACACCCGGCCGCCGGCCTGGCGCGTGACTCTGCCCACGGTGCCGGGAACAGGCGCGCTGGAGTCCTGCGCGAACTCCTCATCGAAGATCGCCTGCATCGAGCTCAGACCGATCTCGTCTTCGATCTCGACGTTGAACCAGTCCAGCGCGATCGACATGTCGTCCAGCGGGTTCCAGACCAGGCCGACATTCCAGCTGGTGGAAGTCTCGGCATCCAGGTCGCGGTTACCGCCCTGGAAGTTCTGGTACTGGGTCGACAGACACGGGTTACCCGGCGGAACATTATTTATGTCGATACCGGACTGCAGACGCCCGGTATTCGGGTCACCCAAGGCGTCATTCGCGCAGGCCCGGGAGTCGATGCCGTTGTCAAATGATTGTGCCGCTCCACTATAGAGTTCCGACATGCTGGGAGCCCGGAAGCCCTCACCGTAGGAAGCACGGACCAACAGGCTGTCCAGCGGACGGAATGCCGCGCTGATCTTCGGATTGATGGTCGTACCGAAATCGTTGTAGTCGTCATATCGTCCGGCCAGGTTGATGTCGAGCATGCTGAGCACCGGAAGGGTGGTCTCGGCAAACAGCGACTTCACGACCCGTGCACCAGTGACATCCTGACCGCCCGCGGAGCCCTGTACGTTGCCGGCATTCTGTTGCTCGTCGTACTCCTGCTGGAAGTCCTCGTCGCGATACTCGAAGCCCAGAGCCACCGGCACCGGGCCGTTGTTCATCTGGAAAGCATCGAACGTGACCTGGCCATCGAAGCTCACGATACGCGTCTTGGCGTCAAACGTACCCGTCAGGGCGGCAGCCTGCTGCAGGGCAACCTGATCCGGTCCCCATGGGATGCTGACCGCGTGCGGGTCGAAGTTCCCTGCATCGATGTCGGCCTGGATGTTCGGCGCCAGCCCGAGACCCGGCGAGACCGAGTTCGAGGTCTGCTGGCTCCACTGCCCGGCCAGTTCCCAGTCCATGCCACCGAGCCAGTCGACCGTGCCCTGGACGCCTGCCAGGTAGTCGATCAGCGTGTCCTCGATGAGCGTATCCCGAAAGCCGCCGGGGACGTTCCGATAAAGCAGAGAGAGATCGAAGGGGCCATCGATCGCCGTATCCGCCGCGCCATCGCCATCCGTGTCCACCGGCGCGGTCTGACCTGAGAACGGTTGGCCATTCTCGGCGCTCGTCGCGCCAGGCACCGTTGGATTGTTGGCATTCCCCTGTGACAGCAACGGTAACGGTGTCGTGAACGGGCTGGGCGCGTAACGCCCGAAGCTCTCGTTGAACGCGAACGTACCCCGGGTGAAGAACGTCGTCGTCTCGTTAATGTCGTAGTTGGCGTTGATGAAGAAGCTGTGGGTGTCGTTATCAGCTTCGTTCGCCGATACGCCGGCGTAGTTGTACTGGCAAAGACCCTGGCCATCGGGTGTGCCGTTCAGCTGGATCTGCGACGCAGGGTAGCGGGGATCGGTACCCAGACTGGCCGGGCACCTCGGATCCGGGAATGTGCCGATCGACAGGAAGGTCGGTCCGAGATTCGCATCGGCCGTGCCATCACCATCGTTGTCGTCCTGGAACGCCTGTGCCGGGTTGCGCGGATCGTTGGTGGTCAGGTAGGCGAAGTAACTGCCTGGGAAACCAAACGCAGACAGTCCGGTAGCGGAGAAACTGCGTTCGCCCAGGAAAATCATCTCCTTCTTCTGCCAGTCGAAGCCGAAAGTGATGTTGCCCTTGGCACCACTGACACCGCCGACGATGCTGGCGCTGTCTTCGTCACCACCCGTCTGGGTCGGACGACCGATGCCGTAGGAAAGGTGCATCCCCTCGTAGTCCTTGCGCAGGATGATGTTGATCACACCACCGACCGCGTCTGAACCGTAGATGGCCGAGGCACCGTCGCGCAGCACTTCGATGCGCTCCACCGCCGCCAGCGGGATCGTGTTCAGGTTGGTGGCCGAGCCGGAGCCGAAGGTCGGCGAGCCGGTAATCCGAC
>Ga0316191_10000305_pt1 | contig 30785 bp, 21 predicted proteins | sample Eddworburr2cm_MG_FD_204928 | JGI IMG/M metagenome (GOLD analysis project Ga0316191, IMG submission 204928) | Coastal sediment microbial communities from Maine, United States - Eddy worm burrow 2 cm | ecosystem: Environmental > Aquatic > Marine > Coastal > Sediment | place: USA: Maine...
TCACTTATCCTAAATGCGGTTTGTATTGTGTGCACTGGGTGGAAGATACGCTTTTTAGAACCCTCGTACCCGCCGAGGAGGTGGGGGCGATTTTTGTGGAGCCCATTCAGGGCGAAGGCGGTTATATCGTGCCGCCGCCGGGGTTTCACAAAGAACTTTATAAAATTGCCAAAAAATACGGCATTCTGTATGTCGCCGATGAAGTGCAGTCCGGTATGGGACGCACCGGGAAGATGTTTGCCATGGAGCACTTCGGAGTCACGGCGGATATTATTGCCCTGGCCAAAGGCATCGCCTCCGGGCTGCCGCTGGGAGCCATGATTGCCAAGACCAAAATTATGAACTGGGAGGCCGGGTCCCATGCCTCCACCTTCGGCGGTAATCCCCTTTCCTGCCAGGCCGCCATGGCAACCATTGAATTGCTTGAGAATAATTTGATGAAAAACGCCGAGAAACAGGGAAAACGCTTGATGGACGGACTGTTTGAGCTGCAAAAAACCTTTGAATGCATGGGAGATGTGCGTGGCAAAGGATTGATGGTAGCCGTTGAACTGGTAAAAGATCGAGAAACCAAAAAACCTGCCACCGATATGCGACCTCGTATCATCAAAAGAGCCTTTGAAAAGGGACTGCTGTTGTTGGGTTGCGGTGAGAATAGTATACGGTTTTGTCCGTCTCTAACCGTAAAGCCAGGGGAAGTCGATACCTGTCTGTCCATATTTGAAGAAGCCTTGAAGGAAGCGGGGGGATAGTTCGATTTGGGATTTGGGAGTGCGGATTGCGGATTTAAACGATTTGGGATTTTGGATCTCGAATTTAACAGCAAAGCGCATGGCGCATAGGGCATAGCGTTAGAAATCTCCGAATTATCGACGCGATGCACCATGCGCTATGCTCTTTGCGTTAATCCCTGTGCCTTTTCCTCACACCTTCTGTCCTCTGGCCTCTGGCCTCTGTCTTCTGTTTTCTGTCATCCTTCACCTATCAGCTATCAGCTATGAGCTGTCCGCTGCTTTGCCATCCAATGTTTCGCGGCTTCCGCCACGCCGCCGTTATTATTGGAGGCAACACAGGCAAAACGGCTTTTGATATCTGCCGGTGCATTGTTTACCACGTAGCTGGTTGTAGTCCACTCGAGCAAATCAATATCATTGTAATCATTTCCCACCGATACAATCAATTGACGGTCAATTCCCAGCGCATCAGCCAGCCAGGCCGCTGTCTGACTTTTAGAGACTGTGGAGGGGAATATCTCGATCCAGGTAGATTTTCCATCCAGCGGTGAAGTTGTCTGGATCACGTTAAAATCAGTCATCTCAGCCCGAACTTTATCAAGGGCGGCGCGGGCACTCCTGGGGGGCGCAACCGCCAGAAGCTGAGTTGCCGGACCGAAATCACCCGCAACATCCTCTAAAGGGATGGCGAATTGTTTATAAAGCTCAATTCGCCGTTCAAAATCTGTATTTTGGTCATTTGAGCGTAGATAGGCGAACATATGGTTGTCCGGTATGGTGCGATGAACCATAAAGTCCAGTCGGCAGGCGTTTAGAACCTTGCAGGCCCGACTGACTTCATGGGGTTCGAGGTGTACCTTGCGGATAATTTCACTGCTTTGGTATCGCAGAACACCCGCACCCGTTGAAAAAATAATGTAGTCCACCGGCAGATCCGATACGACCACCGTGTTAAAAGAGGCCAGTGATCGACCGGTGGCTATGGTTCGAACGACATTCAATTCACCGAGTTTTCTCAGGGCTTCGAGATCAGGGACGGCAAACGTGCGATCCGATCGCAGCAGGGTGCCGTCAAGATCCATGATAAACAGGCCGTTTGGCCGCTTGCCGTCAGTTGGTTGGTCTGAAGCTTGATTCCGGGAAGTGGTCATATATTTTCATATCCTAATTGATCGCAAATAAAATGAAAACCAAGGGTAATATATTATTAATAGACAATTATGACAAGGCTCAGCCTGATTACATTCTATTTTGAACTATTGCTAAAGAAAATCACCCATTGTGACGATATATTAATATCGGGGCACAAAACCGCTGAAAAAAGAATGATCTTTTGAAAGGAGGAGCAGATTGCTTACGGAGGTTAATCGGGAAATGGATAAGGAAACCATCATATTCTTTGATAAATTGGGGTTTGGGTGGGTACTCGATAAAATGACGGTCAAAGAGATGAAATTGTGCGATTTAAAAGAGGGGGACACTGTCAACAAATCGCTGATCAAAATAATTGAGAATCTATTGGAGTACCCGGGAGCCTGATAGGGATTTTTTGCGCTCATGGTTTTGATCTAATAACCGCGTATATCAGCCTTCCGTATTTCGGGATTTATTGAAGTCTGTTAATACCCCGACCGCTTGCGGCGGGGTGGTTAATTTTTTTGAAAAGCGGTATAACAATTTGTTCAATTCAAACAGAAATTCGTGTCCGGGCAGCCGCATACTGAGCCCGTTATTTCTGCAAAACTCCCTCCCTCTTCCCCCCCAAATAAGTCAGATAGTGTGTTATAGTGGGGCCAGCTTGATGATTCTTTCATTTGTATTTTTAAAATCAATGATCATATTTAAGCTTTTCCTCCTAACACAAGAAACCATCTCAAAAATAGGATGAAAATTCCCGATCCGGTTTCTGCGGGATACGCTACGAGGTAGACCATGGCCAGGACACATAAAAACAACCATATGTTTCGCGGACTGTTACAATCTGAAGACGGGATTATTTCCAGGGTGCTTGATGTAAATAGCCGGTCGATGACCTTTGAAACCACTTTTGGGCTCAGTGGGGAATTGATCGACCAGCTCAAACACCAGCCGGAGCATATTGTATTCAGTGAGCGTTCCAGGATCGCCCGTCTCGGCGTCCAGATTAAATGCGATCCACCCAGTTCGGGCAGTATAAAGGAAAGTAAGATCACCCTGACCCTGGTGGCATCCGCAGTAATAGCCGGATATCCTGGCCTGGAGGAGATTAAAGATCTATTTACCCTGGGATTGCCGGTCGGTCGCCTGGTATTCTGCGATCCTGAAGCCTTATTGAGTTCCGACGAAGTCCTGGAGGCAATTGATCGTGCCGAGCTGAAACTACCGGCGTCGACTACCATTTCGAGTGATGGAAGTATCGTCATAGCCCCGCATAAGGTCGTATGCCGGTTTAAAGAACCACTGGATAAACAAACCCTTGGACGAATTCTGCTTCGCAAAGATGGCCGCAAGCTTCTCAACCGTTATCAGGTTCGTGAAGCAGTGCCTTCGGTTAACGTGGCCCCGGGGGAGGGCGTTGTAACCACCTGTTCCATGTATCTCAATGAGCACTTTGTTGTATTGCAGAGCGGCTTTGCCATGGGCCGCAATTTGCCGGCAACCGTCCTGGACCCAATCAAAACCCGGGGCATTCGGATTTATCTGGAAATTGTTAACCAGAGCGATCACCCTATTGTCAATCCCTTGATATCTGCCAAGATATATCGTGCTGCCGGGGCACCTAACGGTCGCAGGCCCCCAAGAGACGCCCTGGAAAATAATTTTTATTCCTATCGTCAGATGCGCGAATTTGAGAAGCACTTTGGTGGCCTGGATCATTCCACCTGCCATTTTATCGACAAACCCGTGGCCCTTATCCAGGGTGATGCGCAAGAGTTGGATAAGGCCGAGATCTTTTTAAACGGTCCCGGCCCAAATTGTGAAGTCACCCGGGCCATGTGTGCTCTGGCCCGACGGGATTTTTCACCGACCAGCGAATGTGTTCATGTCTATGCAACTTCAAAAATTGAGGAGGTTGTCAAAAACGGTCCGGCCCTACTGGCCTTGAAATATTTCCCCAATATCATCGAGCATCGCGACATTATCAATCTGACCTGTGAAGGTAAACTCAAAGCGCTTTATTTTTATGAGCCTTCCTGTGAACACGGTCCGTTTTTATCCCAGCAGGATCACCATCGCCTGGAGGAATACTATACCTTCGGTCTTGAAGTATACTGGGTTTCGGGATTAAACGGACGACTCATGAAACACACCATGCGCGACGGTATGGGGTACTTTGTGGCGCCGGAACGCAATGCAGATTTTCACAAATCCATGCTGTTTGCCTTTTACGGTTCAAACCAGAAGCTTTCCCGGGGGGGAGAAGAAAAGCTCGGCGCGCTCATGGATTCCCTGATTGACTTCTGGGGCAAGCACATTGGAATTGTCACCGGCGGCGGCAGCGGGGTTATGGAACAGGCCAACATACTGGCCCGGGAACGCGGCATTCTTTCCGGTGCTAATTTTTTGGATATCACCGATCAATCAATGACAACCGATGTGGATTTTTGCCAGGTTTTTCAGGCAACCTGCCGCCACAGCCGCCAGAAGTGGTTCGAGATCGCTTCGTTTCCGATTTTCAACATTGGTGGCCTGGGGTCGCTGGAAGAACTCGGCATCACGCTTTGCAACATGAAACTTGCGATTTTGGATCCGGTCCCGGTGATCTTGTTCGACACCGAAGGAAACGGTGATTACTGGAACGGTATTGACCAACAAATCACTGAAATGATCAGACAGGGCAGGGCGCCGGCGTGGATCAGGGATAACATCGTCATTACCGATGATCCGAAAACTGTGACGGATGTGTACCGGCAGAGACTGCAGTTGTTTTAGCTCTTTCTATACAATTGAAGTGTTGGATGAATTCTGAGTAATTTAATCATCGCCGGGTATTTCTCCAATGGAGTGTTGAAGTATTGGAGTAGTGGAGTATTGGCCCAGGTGAGGGATTGTGATCTATGGAGCGAGTTGGTTGAATTATCAGTATTTTCCATTACTCCAGTACTCCAAAAACTTAAATATGGCACAACCACTCTGAGGAAACACCAAAACTGCGTTTACTAAACAAGTAGATTTTCTGGGGTAATGTGTATACCATAAGGCGCACCATATATCCGCTGTTTATACCGGTCGCTCTGATTCTGCTTTCATCGGTTATCATCCTTAAATGGCCGGATCTTTTGATTCGTATGCATGATGTCCGGGAGCTGAGGGCGATTATGGTGTTGATGCCTTTTGTACCGTATATCATCTTTGCGCTCGGTTTTGTTATGGGATGGCGCTATGCCAACGCGGGGATGATCCTTGGTATGCTTGCCCTGACCCTCACCTATTTCGGCCTGGAATTTTTGCGTTTACCCGATTTGCCCCGGGAAGCAAGCCAGGGCCAGTCTGTATCTTACGCCCTGGCCTTTTTGCTGCCTCTAAATCTGGCTTTTTACAGTACCTTAACCAAGCGCAGACTGTTCACCCCGGTTGGCGTTTTTGCGGTGCTGGTACTGGCAGCACAGGTTTTTACCGTCCTGGTTTTCTGTCATCCCCTGAGCCGCCTGTCTTTGCAGTTTATGGAAAAAATAAAGTCGCTGTCACCTTCGATGGCAGAAAAACTTAAGGGTATCTCGATCTGGCTGGGTGCGGTACTTTCAGATCATTCCTTTTTTAACCAGAATGTTATGCCCACCTCAGCAGTTTTTGCATGCGGGCTGGCCATTGTTTTTGTCCTGATACTGTTCGTGAAATATAACGACATTCGAATTTGCGGCTTTTTATTTACCATCGTTGCCGGCATGCTCGGGATCGCCTCAAAATCTCCCGAACCGGCTGTTATTTTTTATTTTATGGCGGCCGGGTTGATAATGGTTGTCACCACCGTTGAAGCCTCTTTTACCATGGCCTATATTGATGAATTGACCGGTTTGCCCGGGCGTCGGAGTTTAAATGAAACCCTGCTTAATTTAGGCAAGAAATACGTTATTGCAATGATCGATGTCGATCACTTTAAAAAGTTTAATGACACCTACGGTCACAAAACCGGTGATCAGGTCTTAAAAATGATTGCTTCCAGGCTCGGAAAAATTTCCGGCGGAGCAAAAACATTTCGTTACGGCGGGGAGGAATTTACAGCTATCTTTAGCGGTAAAACTTTGGAGGGTGCGCTTTTGCACGTGGAAGACTTCCGAGAGGCTGTCGGGTCGACACCCTTTGTCATTCGCAGTCCCGAACGCGCCTCAAAAAGAAAGTGGGGTTCCAGCAAAAAGAAAGGATCGAACCGCAAACAGGTAACGGTGACGGTCAGCATCGGCCTGGCTTCGCCTGACAAGGAGATGGCCGATCCTGAGAAAGTGATCAAGGCCGCGGATAAGAAACTGTACAAGGCTAAAAAAGCCGGAAGAAATCGAACAGCATATTAAGTAAAAATTATAAACCCGATTTGAGTAAATTTTTTACTAATGCTCAACTTAGTCCACACAATATGGTTCTGAATCTGGTATTTTCAACCCTACGGGGATGATTTTGGTTAGATGGGGTTTCGAGACCACTTCTAGGCTTCATTTGGTGATTCCAGTTTAAACCGGATACGCAATACCATGTTGTCGTAACTTGTGCTTGTTATCTTAAAACCCGGAATTTCACCCGTAGATTCCACATGGGTTCCAATACAGGGGCAGGCATCATAGTCTCCGATGTGAATAATCCGCAGGGTGTCGCCGGCATTTTCCGGCAATTTTTCGGTATTATATTTTCTCAAAGCCTCAGAGCGGGAAACATGCGCTTCGGTGACCGGCAGATCTTCGGCGAGGACCTGGTTGACCCGGGTCTGGATCTCCGCCAGTTCCTGCCGGGTTAACTCCCGGTCGAAACGGTAATCGCATTTGGATTTCTTTTTTTCGATATGCGCATTAAAACATCGGCCGCATTTGAACATTCTGTCCATGGTTTGATTGAGAATGTGTTCGGCCGAATGCATTCGCGGGTCAGTTTGCTTTTTCACGGGTCGTTTCCTATTTGTTTCATATGCTCGTGTGTGCATGAAAATCGCCATGCAAGTTATTTAGCGGAAAGCTTCGCGTTGAATTGCCTAAAGTGCCTAAAATGCCTAAAATTGTGGAACGTGCTTGCAGCACGATCAATTTGATTTCTAGTTGGCAATAACGCAGTTTAGGCAATTTAGGCATTCAAAAGGTGGCAGTTAATATCCGGCTGCTAGGGTAATATGACTGCACTCTTTTGTGCGAAGAACCATTTGCGCGTACCCATAAGCCTTATTTTTGCCAATCCCGCAACAAACCCATGGCTGACGCTGTCGGAAATCAGATGGTCATAAATTTCTTTCTGGGGCGTAACCCCTCTTATCCGGCCGTCATGTAAAAATTTTCCAATAAGCTGTTTGCCAATTTCAATGCGGCAGTCGGGGTTATCTATCCGGATGGTTGCCGATGATGCATCCGGGATGGGAGTTCCCGCATCCAGCAAGGATTTCATGAAATTAAGGATTCGCGCCAGCCTGAGCAATGTTGCCGCCTCTTTTCTGCTGGTTGTTTGGGATAAGGGCAGGGCGCTTGATCGCATGCATGAAAAATGATCCGGCAAAAGCCCGTGCTTTTCGCACAATTCAAAATCCTTGCTGCCCGGTGCGGGGTAGAAGACGGACACGCCCGCCAGCACCCTCCTGCCGGCCAAATAGAGCAAATCTGCAATCGAATCTTTAACACGCTGGAAAGGAGCTGCGCAAATTATATATCCCACGGTGCCCAGTTCATAGCGCTCGGCCAACTTTAGGGCCCTGTCAAAGGCGGAGCTTACATCCGCCCGGTTAAATTGATTGAGCTGTTGCTTGCCGGTTGAGCCTAAGGAGAGATTGAGCGTTTTGAAACCGGCTGTTTTCATGGCGGCGACGACCTCGTCATCAAGCGATGGCGGATACAATCCATTCATGGCCCTGAGTTCAAACCGGGCTTCGCCGAAGCGGTCGCTGATCTCGTTTAAAAGCCTCAAAAACCATCGGCGGTCCAAAGACAGGTTCTCATCCTCAAAGTCGATAAAGCCGGTATTGTTTTGGTCGGCGAAGCGCTCGATTTCCCTGATAACGGTAGCAACACTTTTTATGCGGTAGCTTAGATCCGGCTGATCACCGAAACTGCAGTAACTGCATTTCATCGGGCAGCCTCGACTGGCAACAATAACCGTACTTGCACCGTTTTTACGACTGTAAAATTTTTGATTTATAAGCCCGGTTGCCGGCAGCGGATAGTCATCCAAATTATGCATCCGGGCGACTGGATTGCTCTGGATGGTGCCATCCCTGTTTCGGAATACAAGACCAGGAATGGCATCATACCCACTGCCCTCTGATAATGCCTTAGCCAGTAACGGCATGGCGACTTCACCCTCTCCGCGGATAACAAAATCAACTGCCGCCGAAGCCATTACCGATTCCGGCAAAGCGCTGGGGTGGTGACCGCCTAGTACGATTTTAGCATTCGGCAGGCGGGCCTTAACGATTTCAGCCGTGCGGATGGCTTCCTTCACATAGGGCGTAAATAAAGATGAAACCCCAACCAGAAAGGCGCCGGACTCACCGGCTTTTTTACCGATGGTGTCGAAACTGTAGCCATAGTGCCTGAAGTGATGGAACAGCGCAAATGGTGACAGGTCCGGTCGCCCGTAGTAGGGATGCAAATAGCTCATTTCATCCGGAATTTCACGAATACGTGATTTATAAGTCGCCAGTCCATCCAGGATTTCCACTGAGAATCCGCCATCCATGAGGGCGGAGGCAATGCAGGTCAGGCCATAGGGAATGGTTCGTTTGGTGGTCAGATAAAAGTCTCTGATGGGCGGCTGGATGAGAAGAATGTCAACCATGGTTCTCGATTCTCGTTGCTTGTTTCTGGTCACTGGCTGCTGGTAGCTGGTTCCTGGTCTCTGGTAACTGATTGCTAGTGGCAATTGATACTCGATGCTGGATGCTCGATACTCGATGAAAACCTGAACCGTCTGACATTCATATCGAGTATCGAGAATCGAATAACGAGTATCTTTCAGTCAGTTATACATCACTTGTCGCTCGTTATTTGTTACTTGTCACGGGCATATATTTCTTCAGCTCCGGGAAAAACTTGTGATTGGCCCTGGGAAACGGGAAGTCGTCGAGCTTTTGCAGGTGGATCCAGCGATGATCAACCGGGCCGTTTAACGCTATCCTGCCGGAAATATAAGAACAGCAAAAGACATCCATGACGATTTTAAAATGGGTGTAGGCGTGTTTGACCAGGCTTAGGTGCGAATCCACCCGGATGGACAGATTGACTTCTTCTTTGATTTCTCTGATACACGCCGCCTCGGGGCTTTCATCTTTTTGGAGCTTTCCTCCCGGGAATTCCCACAACCCACCGAGCAGCCCGGATGGTTTCCGCCGGGTGATTAAGACCCGGCCGTTTTTAAAAACCACCCCCACTGCGATGCGGTATTGAGGGGTTGCCGGCTTTTTCACTTTGATGGGGTAATTTACAACCTTATCGGATTGATACGCTCTGCAGATTTTTTGTACCGGGCATATGCCGCACAGCGGCTGTTGAGGCTTGCACACCAACGCCCCGAGTTCCATCATTGCCTGGTTGAATGTCCCCGGTTTCTTTTGATCCAGCAACGTGCCGGCCACCTCCTTGAAATTTTTAACTGATGAAGCGTTGTTGACAGGATTTTTCATGACCAGCAGGCGTGCCAGCACGCGTTTGACATTGCCGTCCACGACCGGGTAGGGTTTTTCAAAGGCCAGGCTCATTACTGCTGCGGCAATGTAGTCCCCGACGCCGGGCAGTCTGCGAAATTCAGCCCAGCGGTTGGGAACAACGCCGCGGTGTTCATTTAAAACAATGCCTGCAGCCCGCTGCAGGTTTCGGGCGCGGGCGTAATACCCCAGGCCTTCCCATGCTTTTAAAACTGCCTGTGAATTGGCCCGGGCCAGGCTCTTGAGATCCCCGAAGCGCTCCAAAAACCGATGGTAATAGGGCACCACTGTAGCAACCTGGGTTTGCTGCAGCATCACCTCCGACACCCAGATGCGGTAGGGGTCTTCTGTATTTCGCCACGGCAAATCCCGCTTATGAACCAGGTACCAGCCGATTAAAGCTTTGCGAAAAGTTAGAATTTCTTTTTTATCCATATTAATGCATCAACTTTTTGATCACCTTGAGTTTGTTTTTGAAGGGCGCTATCCGTGCCCATGGTTAGTTGGTCCCGTGTTCCACTGACATTTTGAGGGCCCGGGTCAGGGCCCGCATGTGGGCTTTTTCTGCCTGGGCAATAGATAGAAATGTTGAATTGGCCTCGACGCTTTCGGTGTGCGCCGCCATGGCCCGGTACAGGTCATAGGCGGAATATTCGATGGTCATGGCAAGATCAATGACAGCCGGGCTGCCCTGATGGCCGGCGGCCTCCAGAAGACCGCAGGCATCCTCAAAACTCTGGCCGCCTTCCAAAATATTTCCTTTCAAGTCCTGATACAAACGATCGAAGGGCGGCGGGTTTTTTTGAAACTTTTGCCAGAAACGATAAATCAGGGTGGCGTGGGCTTTTTCGGCGATGGAAACCTGTTCGAGGATCGGGCCAATGGGATCGTCCGGGTATCTTTCCATGACATATTGATAAAATCGCCAGGCGCCTTTTTCCAGATCCATGGCAGTTTTCAGCAGATGCTCGAGATTCTGATCCTTTTCAAAAACCTGAAGCCTGGGATAGCCTGGCAGGAGCTTGTCTTTCCAGCCCAGTATTCCGTTTATCAGATGGTAGACGGTTTTTTCACAGACTTCACCCTCACCGGCCAGGGAAGCGGCCCATTGGGAGCGTCCACCGCTTTGACAATAAAAGATTAAATCCCGATCGGAGGGCAGGGTGAACAACTTGGCTTCAACCTCCGGAAGGGGCATGAGCTTCGCTCCAGGGATGTGCCCCTGTTCGTATTCTGAGGGCTGACGGACGTCGATCAGCAGGTAACTCTTTTCCTTTTGATTTTCTGTAAAAACCCTTAATTCTTCGGCTGTCAGGGTTTCAAATTCCAGGTTATCCATGGCGAGGCAGTTGATTTAGTTGATAGAGTTTATTGAGTTGATAGCTCATAGTTGATCGGATGAATCCGTAATCCGCAGATCAATCATTCCGACGTCCGCATTCCGAATTCATCCACCTTGCTTTCCCAGGATTTTATCGAGCATGGTTTGTGTATCCGTTGTCGAGCCGGTGCAGGAGCCGTTGCGGCATATGTGGGCCGTGGCCTTCCCTTTAGTTACCTCGAGGCCGTCGGTGTATCCGGCAAATTTGTTTAATTGCTCGGCGTTTTGCTCCGTCTTAATGATCGCAACTTTGTTGGGGGTGAAATTAAGATTCAGGGCCGCCAACAGTTCCCTGGTGTCGGTTGCCTGGGTTTCGCCCGTGATAACAATTTCCTCTCCCGGGCGCAAGGCAAAGTCAAGGGCGCACAGGAAATAGGTAAAGGCGGAGGGCTGAGATTTGACCGTACCGGCAAAGGCGCGGATCTGAGCCTGGGCCCGGTCTTCGAATTGCGGATCGCCGGTTAATCTGGATAAAATCAAAAGGTTGAAGAGGGCAACCGAGTTGGCCGATGGAATCGCGCCATCATATAACTCCTTGGGGCGCACGGGAAGTTCGACACTTCCCCCGGGTGTGGAAAAAAAGCCGCCGTTTTCTTCATCCCAGAAATTGGCTGTCATTTCTTTCTGAAGTTCTTGGGCCTGCTCTGCAAATCTAAGGTCATAGGTTGTTTGATAAAGGCTTAAAAGCCCGTGGATTAAAAACGCATAATCCCCGGCATGGGCTTCCACCGCCAGTTCGCCGTCTCTAAAACGATGGTACAGGCGGCCCTTTTCGTCCTTCATTTTTTGCAGAACAAAGTCAGCGGCCCTGCGGGCAGCCGTTTCGTATTCGGGTTTGTTTAAAATGCGTGCTCCCAATGCCAGGGCCGCAATCATCAGGCCGTTCCAATCTGTGAGGATTTTATCGTCTTTTAGAGGGTGAACCCGTTGCTCCCGTGCCTGATATAGTTGATCGCGAACCTGGGCCCACTCGGCTTCAATCTGAGCCTCCGGCACTGTGGTTTTCTGAGCCCATTTTTCAAGGGGCGCTGTCAGATGGATGATATTGGCCCCTGTTTTTTGTCGGGTAGCCTCATCCGTGAAATTTCCCTCCGGACTCAACCGTAAAATCGTCTCCCACCTTTGCGAATCCACATCCTTTAGAACATGCTGAAATTCTTCCGTCGCCCAGACATAAAATTTGCCTTCTTCCCCCTCGCTGTCGGCGTCTTCAGCGGAGTAGAAGGCGCCTTCCGGGGACGTCATATCCCGTAGCACATAGGTGAAGATATCCTCGGCTGTCTCGGCAAACAAGGGATTTTTGGTAATTTGGAAGGCTTCCAGATAGGCGGTGGCTATCAGGGCCTGATCGTAGAGCATTTTTTCGAAATGCGGCAGAAGCCATCTGCTATCTGTGGAATAACGATGAAAACCGAAACCGACATGATCCCAGATTCCTCCCAGGCGCATGGCAGTTAATGTTTTTTCTACCATATCCAGGGCCTGGCTGTCGCCGTTGCGGTGGTGGCAGCGTAGTAAATAGAGCAACCGGTGCGGGGTCGGGAACTTCGGAGCCGGTTCAAAGCCGCCGAACTGGGGATCGAATCCCGGTTTGATCTGGTTAAAAGCCGCTTCGAGAAGGGTGGCATCGGGTTGGTCTGCCGCGGTAAAGGTAAAGGCTTTGTGAAGGCTTGCGGCAATACTGCCGGCCGAAGTTTCAATCTTTTCATGGTCGTCAACCCACAGTTTTTTTATCTGCCGGCATATATCGATCAACCCCGCGCGTCCGGAACGGCTGTTTTTGGGCAGATAGGTAGCCGCAAAAAATGGCTTCTTTTCCGGGGTCATAAAAATGCTTAGCGGCCACCCGCCGCTTCCGGTCAGCATTTGGCAGGCGGCCATATAGACCGCATCTATGTCCGGGCGTTCCTCGCGGTCCACCTTGATGCAGATAAAGGTGTCATTGAGATATTCAGCGGCTTCTTCATCTTCAAATGATTCTTTTTCCATGACATGGCACCAGTGGCAAGTGGCATAACCGATGGAAAGGAAAACAGGCTTGTTTTCCGCTCTGGCCTTTGCCAAGGTTTCATCGGACCAGGGATGCCAGTCTACCGGGTTGTGAGCATGCTGGATGAGATAGGGGCTTTTTTCATTAATGAGGTGGTTGGGGGACATGATAGTTCTCCTGTATATAGCTGATAGAAAGCATGTTGGTCCTTAATCAAAAATTTGTAAATGTCTAATCCGCCAGAGGCGGACAAGAGTTGAGGTATTCTGTCGATTCTAATGGATTCAAATTCGCGTCAATAAATATAGGCACTGAGGTATCGGATTGCAATGCGGATCGTAATTAGCTGATAGACCGGCAGGTTTGAGTGGTATATAGTGGTTGTCAAAAAAACGTTCCGTTATTCAAACGTTTTTTCTTACAACCGCTTATACCAGCCGGAATGTTTTTATGAAAAGCGGTATAAAATAGACAGTATGCTTTAATTTTAGGCACTCTTGTCCGCCGTGTTCTTTGGCGGATTAGGCAATTTAGACACTTTAGGCATTTTTTTATAGTACCCATAATGTTAGCCATGAATCGTTAGGAACTGGCATTTCGGGATGTCGATCTATCGGGATAAATGTTGGTAGGGCGGATGGGTAGCGAGTCGCGGATCTTCGACCGGTTTTCCGATGGTGAAGTGGTACAGGCTCTGATATTGATTATCCGCCAATCCCAATATTTCGTGAACGGCATCGTCAAAGAAACAACCGATGCCGGTGCCCCGAACCCCGTGGGCTTCTGCTGCCAGATACAAAACCTGGCCGATCATGCCGCTTTCCCAGAAAAGCAGCCGGTAGGCAAAGGGGTTTCCGCCAACCGGGTCTTTGAAAGCGGCAATCATCCCCATTGAAAAGGCGCTGTGCCCGGCGATCTCCTGGTGGCAGCTGACCATCATGGCCTGCTGTCGGAAAGCCCCTTTTTCAAGCAGAAACAAGGGAAAATTATTTTCAACCGGTTCCCACGCAAACTTAGACCGTGTCAGGCTCTTGATGGGGTCAAGCGCTTTGTTATTGCGGATGAAAAAATACAGACCGGGGGTGAGCCCCTCAACCTGGTGGACGAAAATGAGCAGATGCAGGGACGGATCCCCAAGTTCAACGTCAAAGGGGGCGCAGTCGCTGCGGGGCAGGGTTTTATCCAGGATTGCCAGAAATTGTTCTCTGGTTACCGATCCCTTACGGTCAAAGGCGGTGGCACTTCTTCGCTGCCGGATGATTTTTGCAGCCGCCATGCCAATGGACTCCTCCCGGAATCCGTATGGATCGGTGAATTCGTACCGTTGCTCAGCGGTCGTCGGCTTGCGTGTCAGATTCGCCGTATTATAAATGATTTCCCAGTTGACGGGCTGCTTGCTCAGCCTGTTCGGCCGCCCCTTAAATGAGACAGCCTTAAAAGCAGAAATTATGGTGTCCGATAACCTGCGGGGAATATCCGGGGATGGATAGGGATGCACCCAGCACATAAGATCAGGGTGCTCTTCTTCCAGGGGATCGAACCGGGTTCTATCAAACCCCAGTATGGTGTCCAGTTCCTGATCTGCAAGGCCGCTTAAATAAGAAACTTTCCAGCCGAACAAATTGGCTGAAAAACTGACCGCCGCCAGGGCGTGACCGACATCATGGTTGCAGTAACGAAAGGCGCGTTCCCCGTATTTCCAGGATTCGCGCCAGAATATGCTGCTAAGACCGATGAGAAAGCCTTCGCACCCAAAGTGGGATGAAATATTTTGCCAGACGTATTCAGAAATCATTGCCCGCTGTTCCAGGGCATGGAGCAACGGATTGTAATGATACACCCCCCCGTCAACCCCTTCAACCCGGGGTAGAACGAGGTGGGCTTCAGTTGGGTGGAGATTGCCACTGGACGGGTTCATCCGCAGAGACCACTGCGAGTTTTCTGCCGCCTTCCAGGCGGACAATCCCAGCGATAACTCAAGAAAGCCTGCGATGGTTGCCGAGGTAATTTCCCGGGGGGGATTGTTGTCTCGCCGGTATAGATCCGCGTACCGGGCAGCGGGATCTTTTTTTAGGAAAGGCAGGCCATAAGATTTGGTGTCTTCATAGAAGCGAAATGGATTGGGCTGGTTGTCCCAATCCATATAGCCCGCCGATCGGGCGTTGCGATCATAATGGTGCTTGGTCTCTTCGTGATAGCGAATTATCTCTTGCGAGATGCGGTCCCCATCAAAATGTGTCATGATATGTAAATTCGCTGATCTTTTGGTGAGGTGTGAATATAAGTGGAAATTACATATAAAAAAGGCAACACCAGAAGGTGTTGCCTTTTTTATGCCATCATTCTTAAATAATCAACCGCAACCGCTGCTGCCGCTGCCGCAGGATGAACATCCTGATGCCGGTCCAAAGTCGATGCTGGAGCTGATTTTAAAGCCATATCCCAGAAAATCCACCGTTACGGGTTGGGCTTTTTCATAAAAATCCTTATCAACGATAAACTGAAATCCGTTAACGTCGTATACATTATCTGTATCTTTGGGCTCATCCAGAGCCATTGCCAATGATGGACCGCCTCATCCCCCGTCATTTAAAAAAATTCGAATGGGTGCGGCTTCCCGATCCTTAAAATATTCCGCGATTTGCTGGCTGGCTGCTTCGGTAACTTCTACCATAAAATCCTCCTTGAACTGAAATATGATCAGTGCGATTCACGACCTGCAGGAATCGCGCGGATCGTCAAAATTATCTTAATATTAATAACGAGGACCTGTTTTGTCAATGGTCAATATTGCCGGGTTACGGAGTTCGGGTTACGTGTTGCGTGTTGCGTGTTGTGAGTTACGAGTTCCGGGTTGCGCGTTGCGCGCTAGGGGAAACTAATGGCATAAGGTGGAAGGTATAGGGTATAAGGGTGAATTGAGTTGATTGCATGGGTGTCGATTGGTCAAATAGACTGAAAACCTCTAACCAAATCAACTATTTAACTAATCAACTAATTAACCAATTCTGGATATTCGATACTCGTTACTTGTCACTGGTCACTCGTTTTTGTCAGGTCTTGGATATATTCCTCATAGACGTTTAAAGCGGCGGGCGAAAATAGCATAAATATCACTCTGGCGATGGAGGGGTTCGTTTTAATGAAGGTGCAGGTGGTATCCACGGCAATTTTGCAGGCCTTCTCAATGGGATATCCATACACACCGCAGCTTATGGCCGGAAAGGCAATGGATGTGAGGTTGCTGTCAACGGCAAGCTGCAAACTGTGCCGGTAGCATTCGGTCAGGAGGGTTTTGTCACGGGGTTTTCCGCTGTAAACCGGGCCCACCGTTTGGATGACGTGACGGGCAGCAAGATTATAACCTCCGGTAATTCTGGCTTCACCGGTTGGACACCCTCCCAAAGTCCGACATTCTTCCAGAAGACCTGGCCCCGCCGCTCTATGAATGGCGCCGTCAACCCCGCCACCCCCCAGCAGGGACGTGTTGGCCGCATTGACAATGGCGTCCACCTCCAGTTGAGTGATGTCGCCCTGCATAACCTCCAATTTTTCTATTATTTTTTTATCCATTATACCCCCAATCCCGATAAACTGGAAATCCCTGCCCGCCATCGCGAGCCGCTCAGGCGAGGCGGGCGGGCCAAATAACAAATCCCAAATAACAAATAATATCCAATAACCAAAAATACAAATTCAAAACGCAAATTTGATTCTGAATATGTAGATTAGATGGTTTCGGGCATTGAGATTTCGAATTTGGAATTTATTTGTTATTTGGATATTGAAATTTGGTGCTTAGAAACTAGGTGCTTTTATATTGTGATTTTAATTTGTGAATTGTTTAAAACAATGTATCAAACTGACTAAAGGTCATAGAGTGTTTCATCTCTCCGTGGTGCTGCTCGTTTGGTTCCATTTGCACCTCCTTGCTTCTCGGGCATCAGAAAAGGCTCTTCATCTCCCAATAGGTCCCCCATTTCCGCCTCGATGGCATCGGGGTCCTCGCCGGCCTCCATGCGCTTGAGCGCTTCCTGCATCCCGGGACCCAGCACCATGCCGGTCATGTCCGTCAGTTTGCGCATCAGGTTGGCAGCCTGGCGCGGGTCGTCTTCATTAATATTTTCGGCCTCACCGGCCAGCATATTCATGGCTTTTTCCATTTTGCCTTCGTCAAAGGGCAGGTCGTCCATATCACCGTCTTCTTTGGCTTTGCCGGTAATCGCAAAAGCCGACATTTGCCTGGACAGCGTTTTGGTCCTGCACGCCGGGCACTTCGGTTGTTTGGTGGTGTTAACGCTCTTTGAGAAAAAATTAAATATCGTATTACAGTCTTCGCAGTAAAATTCGTAGATTGGCATGCTCTCTCCCCATTAATTTAATTCTTTAATCTTTTATAAAGGAATGGATTCTAAATAATAAAATTTGACCATATCTTTGTCAACTGAATACAGGTAATGGCCCTAGCCCTTCTTAAATTGTCAGATGGCCTCCTCAACGCTGGTCAAAGGCTTCCCTGGAGAAGCGCTGCCTTCACAGCGGATGTTTTGGTCATTGGATATTGATCCGCCGAAGGCGGAGAGATTTATTTGTAATTTGGAGCTTGGGATTTGTAGCTTTAGCCTTTATGTTGTCTTGTGATTCAATTTTCTGATTTAATTGGTCTATGATTTGTTTTGATGTTGCCTGAATAGTGACGGTTATTGACTTGCTACCCGGCATCTGTTATGCCACCGGAAACCAAAACGAAAGGATTTTTGTATCATGGATAGAACACTATCGATTATTAAACCCGATGGAGTAAAACGCGGTCTTATCGGCGAAGTCGTTAAAATGCTTGAACGGAACAACCTGGACATCGTTGCCATGAAGATGCTGCATATGACCAAAAAGCAAGCCCAGGGTTTTTATGCGGTACACCGCGAGAGGCCTTTTTTTGAGAGTTTAACCGATTTTATGAGCTCAGGTCCGGCGGTTGTTATGGTTCTGGAAGGAGAAAACGTAATTGCCAGATATCGTGAGTTGATGGGAGCCACCAATTACAAGGAAGCCGCCGAGGGAACGATTAGAAAAGCGTTTGCCACCGACATCGAGAAAAACATCGTTCACGGCTCTGATGCACCGGAAACCGCATCCTTTGAAATATCTTATTTTTTCAATCAATTAGAAATTTTATAGTCTAAACTTTTTAAAAAGGGGCACGGATCTGCACGGATAAACACAGATAAGGTCAAGCCGCCGGATGATGTCTGTTTGTAGCTTTTTTTTTCTCGCCGCAGGCGTATAAATTTTTTAATCCGTGTTCATCTGTGTTCATCCGTGTCCAAAATAAAATATTAATTGGCGCATGCCTGACAAAATCAACCTCAACAATATAGCCATCGTTTTGACCGGTACGCGGTATCCGGAAAATATCGGAGCGGCGGCCCGAGCCATGCTCAACATGGGCATTGAGCGGCTGATTCTGGTGGATCCTCAAAATTATGACCTGGCCCGAATCAATAAGATGGCGACCCACGCGGCGTCAGTTGTGGTTGAAAAGCTGGAGGTCTATGATACCTTAAAAGAGGCCCTGGCCGACTTCCATTGTGTCGTCGGTACCACGGCCCGGTTGGGCGGTCAGCGCAAGGTCGTCAGTTCTCCGGCCAAATTGGCCCAAAAGCTTATTCCCCTGTCCGATCAAAATCGAATTGCCATCCTGTTCGGACCTGAAGACCGCGGTCTTTCCAATCTGGATATTCGCCCCTGCCATATCCTGGTAAACATACCCACGGCCGAATTTTCTTCCCTCAACCTGGCCCAGGCGGTTATGGTCATGTGCTATGAGCTGTTTCGCTTCAGCCTGGATAAACCCGGTGAGTTTGTTCCGCGCCTGGCCAACCAGCATGAGCTTGAAGCCATGTATGACCAGCTCAAAGACGTGCTCATGCGCATCAGCTTCATTAATCCGGATAATCCGGATTATTTTATGAACAACCTGCGCCACTTTTTTGTCCGCATGCAGCTCAGAGCCAAAGAGGTGCAAATAATCCGGGGTATTTGCCGCCAGGTTAACTGGTACGGGAAAAAGCGATACAGGGACGGATTGGGGGAAAAGAAAGCGGAATCCGGTGATTGATGAGTCCGCTTGAGGCAAAGCTCATCAGAATTTTTTAGAAGGTACCGCAATAATACTGGTTTGCATTTATCTTCAATCGTCCTCGTCGTCGTTCTCGTACTCGTTCTCGAAATCGAAAGAATTCAACGGCTTCGAGGACGAGGACGAGCAGGAGAACGAGTACGAACTGAATGACGAGCTTAAAACGAATAACCAAGAACAATTATCACCTGCTTGAGCGTTTAGCGCTCAAGCATGCCCACCAGCGCATCACCCATTGCGGCCGTTCCGATGGCCTTATTCTTATCCACCGCGATATCTGCAGTATGAATGCCGGCATCGAGCACCCCGGCAACCGCCCGCTCAATGGCAAGGGCGGCGTCCTCATATCCAAAGCTGTATCTCAACATCATGGCGGCGGACAGAATCTGAGCAACCGGGTTGGCGATTCCCTGTCCGGCAATATCAGGAGCAGAGCCCCCTGCGGGTTCAAACAGCCCGAAGCTTTTTTCGTTGATGCTGGCCGACGGCAACAGCCCCATCGACCCGGTCAGCATGGCACATTCATCCGAAATGATGTCTCCGAACATATTACCGCATAACAAAACATCAAACTGGTGGGGATCTTTCACCAGCTGCATGGTGGCGTTGTCGATATATAAATGGTTTAGTTCTACATCGCTGAATTTTTTGCCGACCTCGGTGACCACATCGCGCCACAGCACCATGGAGGTCAGCACATTGGCCTTGTCTATCGATGTGACCCGTTTGCGCCTGATTCGAGCGGAGGAAAAGGCCACTTCGGCAATTCTTTCGATTTCCTGCCTGCTATACACCATGGTGTCAAAGGCCTTTTCATCGGCCCCCCGGCCCTCTCTAGCTTTGGGCTGGCCAAAATATATGCCGCCGGTCAACTCCCTGACACAGAGGATATCGAATCCGCTGCCCACAATATCAGAACGCAGGGGACTGGATTTCACCAATGCTTTAAAGACTTTGGCCGGTCTCAGGTTACAAAACAGCTTGAAATGCTTACGCAGCGGGAGCAGCGCGGCCCGTTCGGGTTGCTCTTCGGGTGGCAGCCCTTCCCATTGGGGGCCACCGACCGAACCGAACAATATCGCATCACTGGCTTCACACAGCTTTAAGGTTTGATCCGGAAGGGCGGTACCGTGCTTATCGTAAGCGTTCCCACCCACATCACCAAATTCATATTCCAGCTGTAGGCTAAATTTTTGGCCTACCGCGTCGAGTATTTTAACCGCTTCCTGCATGACCTCCGGACCGATGCCGTCACCGGGAAGAATTGCAATTCGTTTCATAATCTCTGATCCATTTCTGCTGGTTACGTGAACAATCCAGTTAATATAAGGCGCGAGGCGCCTGGAATTCGGAATTCGGAAGGCGGAAATATGAGAATCAGACATTCAGAAATTTTTTCCGCCTTCCCCATTCCGAATTCGAAATCAGGATTAGTTAATTAGTTGATTAGTTAAATAGCCCCGGTTAAATCCGCTTCGCTCATTTTCTACGAAAATATTTAACTGGGTAAATTGATTAGGCTGGAGGATATCAGTCTATTGGACTAACCGACCCGCAAACCATATCTCGCAGCCCGCAACGCACAACTTCTGTAGTTCATTTCAATCCGCAATCCCAAATCCCCAATCCGAAATCGCCTCAATCCGTATCCGTCTTCAGCACCGCCAAAAAAGCGGATTGGGGGATCATGACCTGTCCGACCATCTTCATCCGTTTTTTACCCTTTTTCTGCTTTTCCAGCAGTTTTCGTTTACGCGACACGTCTCCGCCGTAGCACTTGGCGGTAACATCTTTTCGAAAGGCTGATACGGTTTTGCGGGCGATAATATTACCGCCGATGGCACCCTGAATGGCAATTTTAAACATCTGTCTGGGGATTTCATCGCGCAGTCTTTCGCAGGCCAGGCGCGCTCTTGCCACGGCATTTTCCCTGTGTACCAGCTGAGACAGGGCATCCACCCGTTCTCCATTGATCAGAATATCCATTTTAACAAGGTCGGTCTCCCGGAAATCGATGATATCGTAATCAAAAGAGCCGTATCCCTGGGTGACGGATTTAAGCCTGTCGTAGAAATCATAGACAACTTCCGCCAGCGGTATTTCAAAGATCATTTCGAGCCGATCACTGGTTAGATACTGATAATTCTTATTAACACCTCGCCGATCGAGGCACAATTTCATCACAGCACCCATGTAGCGATCCGGCACGATGATGGCGGCACGAATAAATGGCTCCCGGGTCGACTCGATCAAGGTCGGGTCAGGATATAGCGACGGGTTGTCGATGACCGACTCCGTCCCATCGCTCATGGTCAATTCATATTGAACCGAAGGGGCGGTGAGAATCAGGGAAAGCCCGTATTCCCGTTCGAGCCGTTCCTGGACGACCTCCAGGTGCAGCAGGCCCAGAAAGCCACAGCGGAAACCAAACCCCAGCGCGACGGACGTATCTTTTTCATAGATCAAGGCGGCATCATTCAGTTTTAATTTTTCAAGGGCGATTACCAGATCTTCGTAGCCATCTGAAGCCACCGGGTAGATTGAGGAGAAGACCACTGGCTTGGTTTCTTTGAATCCGGATTTGGGCATGGCACAGGGAGCTTTTTTTAAGGTGATCGTGTCTCCGCAACGGGTGTCGCTGACCGTTTTGATGCCGGCTGTCAAATAGCCCACCTGCCCGGCCGAAAGCTGTTTTTGCTTGATCATCTCGAGCTGGAATATACCGACTTCCTCCACTTTATAGACCGCTTTGTTGGACATAAAGGTGATGACATCCCCTGCGCTGATTTTTCCATCAAAAACTCGAAAGTGCACAATGGTGCCCCGATAAGGATCATAGTGTGAATCAAAAATCAGCGCCTTGAGCGGGTGGGTCGGTTCGCCGGTCGGAGGCGGTAATTTAGTCACAATCGCCTCCAATAAATCCTCGATACCAATCCCTTCTTTGGCGGATACTTGAATGGCCTCTTCCGGATCGAGGCCCAGGTCCTCTTCGATTTGTTGGTTCACCCGATCGATATCGGCAGACGGCAGGTCTATTTTATTGATGACGGGGATAATTTTCAGATCATGTTCCATGGCAAGGTAAAGGTTTGCGAGGGTTTGGGCTTCAACCCCCTGGCTGGCATCGATTACCAGCAGGGCCCCCTCGCAGGAAGCCAGGGACCGTGATACTTCGTAAGTAAAGTCCACATGACCGGGGGTGTCGATCAGATTTAAGTAATACGTTTTTCCATCTTCAGCGGTATAGGGCAGGCATACGGTCTGACTTTTAATGGTGATGCCCCGCTCCCTTTCAATATCCATGGTGTCGAGAATTTGATCCTGAAATTCCCGATCAGATATGATATCCGTGGTTTGGATGAGGCGATCTGAAAGGGTTGATTTGCCGTGATCTATGTGAGCGATGATACTGAAGTTTCTAATGTTTTGCATATGTTTGAAGGCGTTCAAAGGTTTTTTACCATCGTAAAAGACGGTTGACACTGGGTCGAATTCCAGATATACTTAGCCATTATAATTAATAAATTTAACCTTTTATCAATTTTTACAAGTTATTGTCAAGCCTGCGTCCGATTCTTATAGTCAGATCGGAATTTCCTATGTCCTCAGCAAAGAAAAAAATTCAAATCCTGATCGTCGATGACGATGTTGCTGTGCGCAATACAATGAATGAGTATATTAACTCTGCCGGCTATGAATCCGAATCTGCTTCCTGCGCCGAGGAAGCACTGGAACGGTTAGAAAAAAAATCATTTCATGTCGTCATCACCGATATCATCCTGCCTGCCATGGGTGGCCTCGAATTAACCAAAATTATCAGAAATGACAATGATTCCGATGTCATTGTGATGACCGGATACAGCGACGACTATTCCTATGAAGAGGCGATTAACATTGGCGCCAGCGATTTTGTCATCAAACCGGTTCGTCTCGAAGAGCTTTTGCTGCGATTAAAGCGCGTGCTTAAAGAGCGCGATCTCACCAAAGAACGAATCCGGATGATGGAAAAGCTGCAAAAGCTTGCGGTCACCGACGGTCTTACCAAACTTTACAACTCAAGATCCTTCTACTCCCAGCTGGAGACGGAGGTTGATCGCTTCAATCGTTACAAGCACCCTCTCGCGCTGTTACTGCTGGATCTCGATCATTTCAAAGATTACAACGATACCTACGGTCATCTTGAAGGCGATAAGATTCTGGTTCATTTCAGCCAGATAATAAAATCCTGCCTGCGGGCCAACGACACCGCTTACCGCTACGGAGGAGAAGAGTTTACAGTAATATTGCCGGAAACCGGCGGTGACGAAGCCGGAACAGTTGCCCAGCGTATCCGGGCCGCGCTGGAGGCCGAGCGGTTTACACCGGTAAATGGTAAAAAGGTTAAGATTACCATCAGCATCGGTGTTACTGAATATCAACCCAAGGAAGAACTGTCCACCTTCATTCAGCGAGCCGACAGAGCCATGTATCGTTCCAAACAAAAGGGCCGCAACATTGTATCCATGCTGTATGCAGACGCACCCCCGGATTCAACCCCTCCCCAGGAATGATGAGTAATAAGCAACAAGTAACCAGGATTAGTTAAATGGTTGATTGGTTAAATAGTTGATTGGGTTAGAGGATTTCAGTCTATTTGACTAACCGACATCTTTGCAATCAACTCATTCAACTATGTATATTCGAACCCCGCACCCCACCCCAGTGTTATGTCCAATAAATGGAAAAAAATAGTAATGGATATCTAAGTACAGTTGTCTCCATGATTGAAAAAATTCCAAGCACCAATTAACAAATAACAAACAATATCCAAATTCGAATTTCCAAAAAAGCCCCCTTTCCCTCTATAAAAGGGGGAAAACAAGTTTGGAATTTTGTTCATTGTATTTTGAGTTTTGTTATTTGGGATTTAATTGGCCGCTCCTTGCAATAGGAAGATCTATAAAATCAGACCGGGTTTTGTAAATAGTATAAGGCTACAACACTAGGCTTCAACTTCTTTTATTTTGTCCAAATTTGTCTGAATTTTCTGCTGTTTTTCAAGCAAAGCGCTTTGCTTCTGTTTTACTTTCTCAATCACATCAGCCGGGGCGTTGCTCAAAAATCCCTCATTCTCCAATTTTTTTGCCACGGTTGTCAGCTCGGCGGTCAATTTTTTGATTTCTTTTTCCAGGCGATTGATTTCTTTGGCAAAGTCGATGATTCCTTCCAGGGAAACAAAAATCGAGGCCTTGCTGACCACCGCCGTTGCCGATGATTTTGGTCTCTGTCCGATATTCTCAATTGCCAGCGAGCTGAGCCGTGCCAGATTGATGATCAGGTCCTGGTGGCTAGCGAGGATTTGTCTGGTTTGATTATCTTCGGACTGGACCTGTACCTGCAGAGCTAAAGACGGCGCAATGTTCATCTCACCCCGCACATTTCGGATTCCGGTAATCACTTCCATCAAAAGGGCCATTTCAGCCTCTGATTCGCGGTTTTGGAAGCTCTCAGAGGCATCCACCGGATGCGCTGCTTTCATGATCGAGCTGTCTGTACCGGGCATATGATGCCAGATTTCTTCGGTTACAAACGGGATGAACGGGTGCAGGAGCACGAGGGTGTCACGCAAAACCCGCCAGAGCACGGCGCGGGTTGCCTCTAAGGTTTCCTGTCCTTCTTCATTGTAAAGAACCGGCTTGATGGCTTCCAGGTACCAGTCACAAAATTCATGCCATACAAAATTATAAATCGCACCGGCGGCTTCATTGAAGCGATAGCTGTCCAGGGCTGCTGTGACATCGGCGGTGACCTGCTGCAGGCGGGATAGAATCCATTTGTCCGGCAAAGAGAGTTTTTGAAGATCGATTTCTTCATACCCGCGATCAAGATGCATCAGGGCGAACCGGGCGGCATTCCAGAGCTTATTGATAAAATGCCGGTAGCCGTCAACCCGTTTTTCAGACATTTTGATATCCCGCCCCTGGGCGGCAAAAGCAGCCAGCGTAAAGCGGAAGGCGTCCGTGCCGTAGCGGTCGATGACGTCCAACGGATCGATTACGTTGCCCTTTGATTTACTCATCTTCTTACCGGCTTCATCCCGCACCAGGGCATGCACGTAGACGTCTTTAAACGGCACATCCTTCATGAAATGGATGCCCATCATCATCATGCGAGCCACCCAGAAAAACAGGATGTCGAATCCGGTAATCAGCACCGATGTGGGATAAAAGGTTTTCAGCAGCGGGGTTTCTTCCGGCCAGCCCATGGTCGAAAACGGCCATAATGCTGAACTAAACCAGGTGTCCAGCACGTCGGTTTCCTGCACCAGATTTCTACTGCCGCATCCCCGGCAGGTCTGCGGGGCTTCCATGGCCACCATGATTTCGCCGCAGTCATCGCAGGTCCAAGCCGGAATCTGATGGCCCCACCATATCTGGCGTGATACGCACCAGTCCCGGATGTTATTCATCCAGTCATAATAGGTGTTGGTCCACATGTCCGGTATGATTCTGGTTTCACCGCTCTCAACCGCGGCAATCGCTTTTTTCGCCAGGGGTTTGACACTCACAAACCATTGCTTGGACAGGTTGGGTTCAACAACTGTCTTGCACCGGTAGCAGTGCCCCACGCTGTGCTGGTAGGGTTCAATCTTAACAAGCAGCCCCTGCTGCTCGAGATCTTTTACCACAGCCTTGCGGCATTCAAATCGATCCAGTCCTTCATAGGGGCCGGCTTCAGCGGTCATATCGCCGTTGTCGCTGATGACTTTTATGCTGGCAAGGTTGTGGCGGGCGCCGATTTCAAAGTCGTTGGGATCATGGGCCGGGGTAATTTTCAGCCCCCCGGTGCCGAAGGACATGTCCACATAGCTGTCTTTAATGATGGGAATTTCCCGATTCATCAAAGGCAGGATGACCGTATCGGCTTCAATGTTCTGGTAACGTTCATCCTCGGGGTGAACCGCCACCGCGCTATCACCCAACATGGTTTCCGGCCTGGTCGTCGCCACCACGATGCCGTCTGATCCATCCGGGTAAGGATAACGTATATGGTACAGGTTCCCGTCATGATCTTCGTGTTCCACCTCGAGATCCGCCAGTGCCGTATGACACCGGTGGCACCAGTTGATAATGTAATTGCCGCGATAGATAAGGCCCTCATCGTAAAGCTGGACAAACACCTTGCGCACCGCCAGGGACAGGCCCTCATCCATGGTGAAGCGTTCCCGCTCCCAGTCACAAGACGCCCCCAGGCGCTTTAGCTGGTTGATGATGGCGCTGCCGTATTTTTCCCGCCATTGCCACACGGCTTGAATGAATTTTTCCCGGCCCAGTTGATGACGGTCGGTGCCGTCCTGGGCCAATTTTTTTTCAACTACGTTTTGGGTAGCAATTCCGGCGTGGTCCGTACCCGGCATCCACAGGACGTTGTCGCCTCTCAGCCGCCGATAGCGGCATAAAATGTCTTGCATCGTGTTATTCAATGCATGTCCCATGTGCAGGATGCCGGTAACATTGGGCGGCGGAATAACAATGGAATAGCTCGCCTGCGGGCTTTGGTCTTTGGCGGCAAACAGTTGCTCTTTTTCCCAGTACTCGTACCAGCGCTTTTCGACCTCGTGCGGTTCGTAACCTTTGTCAAATTGCTTGTTACTCATTTGCCTAACGCTCCTTCATCCCCTTTTTTATCTTATAGCGGCTGTTAAAAAAACGTTCCGCTATTCGAACGCTTTTTTCTACAACCCCTTATCTTTTTATCGCCGATCCCAAATAAAAAAGGGGATTATAAACAAATCCCCATAATTTTACCAGTGCTTTTTAGGATCTAAACCAATAATTTAAAACCAATGAATAATTGCTGCTATTCAGGGACCCCTTCTATTCATCGTCACCGGGGCCGGTGCTATCAAGCAGGGCCGTTTTTAACCGGTCAATCTCTTTAGAAACAGCTTTTTCAATAACCTCGCAGATGATATTTTCAATTTTCCCGCCGAATTTATTTTTTATGGCATCTTCAATAATCGACTCGATTTGATCGGGCGTCACCGGCAACGGCGCGGTTTTATCCTCAACTGCCGGATGATCTTCATCCACGGTTTTTGCCTCAAGAGGCGGCTCTTCAGGAAGCGCGGCCACCTCAGGCTCGGCAGTTAAATCATCAGATAAAAAGGTGTCCAGCCGATCGACCTGCATTGATATCTCGCTGGAATCAAGACTAAAATCAAATTCCTCGTCCTCGTCGGCAGGCGGTGCAGTTGCCATTGCCATATCAGTGCTTAGTGCCGGTATTTCTTCGACGGGTTCAATCCCCTCGTTTTCAAATAAAGGATCATCTTCTGTGGTTTCGCTGAAGAAGTTATCAATTTCATCTTCGTCGATCTGCTTCTCGGGCTTATTGAATTCTATGATTTCCTCATCCCCGTCCAAACCGTCTTCTTCTACTTCAATCAATTCGAGAAAATCGTCTTCGTCTGAATCCAATGCATCCAAAATGCCGGCTTGTTCTAAATTTTTTTCATCTTCCTCGGGAAAATGTTCATCAAATTCAGTTATTTCGATTATACCGTCCTCCTCTTCGGCAGCGAGCTCGCCGAAATCCTCAATGGGGAGAATTTCATCTTCGGGCTCCAGGTCCCCGGTATCATCGATGTCAGAATTACCATCTTCGTCTTCAAATTTTAGATCCATATCGTCGTCAATATCCGGTAAACCATCAGCCTCTGCCAGTTCCCGGATTTCTTCCATAGTTGTTGCGATCAGGTCCGCTTCCGCTGCCTGTTCATCGTCTTCGGCCATAATGTCGCTGTCTTCGGTGAATTCAAACCCAGGTTCCATCGCCAGATCGATCCCGGCGCTTTCCTCATCAGCTGCCAAGGCTTTTTCAACCGACCTGGCTATAATATCATCGCTAGTTTCAGCAACTTGATTATCTTCAGCGGCGAATCCGTCCTCGTCGTCCTCGTCATCGAACTCAAACTCTAATTCGTCTGTCAAGTCAGGCAGGTCGCCACCCCCCCCAAGTTCCAGGGTTTCTTCATCATCAAGCGCCATCAGGTCAGGGCCCTCTTGTGGATCGTCATCCATGGCAATGATCTTATCGTCTTCATCGGAGTTGAGGCCGAGGTTGGCCACCGGGTCAAAAAGAATATCGTCATTCACGGCATCATCCGGATCTTCGTCATCCATGGTGATGGTTTCAAGCTCCTCCAAAGTGCTCTTGTCATCCAGAGCAAAGAAATCATATTCGTCTTCATCACTTTCGTATTCAAGCTCGATTTCTTCCTCGTTATCAAATACCCCCTCATCTTGCTCCTCTGCGGGTGCGGCATGGTCGGATAGGGCAGCAGGGTTATCATCGTCTTCTTCGGATTTGGTGTCGGCTTCATCGATCATCAAGGTCCGATCTTCATTGGGGTCATCACCGTCAGCGCCCAAAGACGCCACAATTGCCGAGGCAATAATGTCGTCTTCTCCCATGGTGCTCTCATAATCTGAAATCTCTTCATCCAGATCTACAGCCCCTCCCTCTGCCTGTGATTCTGTTTCCGGAGTTCCATCCAGGTCGATGATATCATCATCATCCTCCTCCTCCTCCTCCTCATCGGATTCCGATTCTTCTTTATCGGTTTTTAGGGGAAGATCTGCCGCGGTTTTAGGAGCAACTGTGCCGGTGCCCTGTAAATCAATAATATCGTCATCATCTTTGGGTTTTGTGATGACCTCATCGATGAGTTCGATGATATCGTCATCGTCATCAGAATCGTCGGGGTTAATTTTCTGATGGGGATCTTTTTTCTCGATCATGTTCACCACCATGGGGAAAAAGGGATGCTTTATGAAATACCGGAATGATTTTCAAATTATTATTATCTTTAGAAAAAATATCATATGGCACCCTTAGTGTCAAGGAATATGAAGTCTTAATATGGAATGCGAAAATCGGAAACTTAGGAAGATTGCAGGGCGATTTTAATTTCGTTTAAAAAATCATTTGCAGGATTTTGTTTTCGGTTATAAAAAAACATATGCGCTATTTTTTCATTGAACCCACCATGGTGACGGATCCAATGGTGTCGATAACCGGACCGGAGGCTCACCATATAAAAACCGTGCTGCGCCTGAAGCCGGGCGACGGCCTAAAGCTGTTTGACGGCACCGGTTTTGAGTATGAGGCGGTCATTACAAGTGTGTCGGTCAAAGAAGTGACAGTGGAGATCCAGCGCAAGCTCAAAGCGGCTGCCCCATCCGGCGTTCAAATCATTGTGGCCCAGGCCTTTTTAAAAGAAAAAAAGATGGATGATTTAGTGCGCAAGCTCTGTGAACTGGGAGTGACCCATTGGGTACCCTTTTTTTCACAGCGCTCCATCGCAAGACCCGATGCCAAACGATTGGCAGGCCGCTCCCAGCGGTGGCAGCGAATCGCCACCGAGGCCCTCAAGCAGTGCCGGCGAATCGATACCCCGCAGATCGGAGATGCAATTTCCTTTGAAGAAGTTCTGGATTTCAGCAACAATTGTGATTTGAAACTCGTTTTTTGGGAAAATGAATCCAGCCTGCTTACCCGAGACCTTGCCGCTGAGGAAAATCCATCAAAAAAAATCCTGATGATGCTGGGTCCCGAGGGCGGCTTCACCGATCAGGAGATAAATATGGTCCGGAACTGCGGATTCGTATCCGCCGGACTTGGCCCGCGGATTTTACGGGCCGAAACCGCGACCATCGCCGCTGTTACCCTGGTTCAATACCTTTTTGGTGATATGGGTGCAAGTTCAACTAATCCATAGCAGCCTTTTGCACCTATCTGGATTTTGAACATTTGAGAATTCGAATTTTGAATTTGTTTCGTATTTCGATTTTCGGGTTTCGAATTTATTCTGTAATTGTATATGGGGTAAAAAAATCTTGACAAAGGTTTTGGGTTGGCATAGTAAGTTTGATCTTAAAACTGTGACCTTGTGTCATTCGCCGAGGTAGCTCAGTCGGTAGAGCAGGGGACTGAAAATCCCCGTGTCGGCAGTTCGATTCTGTCCCTCGGCACCAGTAAAATCAAGGAGTTACTGCATCAGCGGTAACTCCTTTTTTCTTTTCTGCTACCATTTTGCTACCATTAGTTTCAAAAATGGCATCTTCAAGGCGCATAGCCGCTTCTTGATTGACAGGTTTCATCAGGTGGGCATAGACATTTAATGTTACCGTTGGGCTTGAATGTCCCAACTGGCTTTGTATGTATTTAATATTCTCCCCTTGTTCAATTAAAAGACTTGCGTATGTGTGCCTCAGATCATGAAATCTAATCCGCTTGATTCCAGCCTTTTTTAATGCAGGAAAAAAATGACGCCAAAGCATATTGCTGTGATTTATTGGGTTGCCAGCTTCATTTGGAAATATTAGGTCAAGTTCATTAGGAGGACATGCCATTTTCCACTTTTTAAGCTCAGCAATCATTGCCGGTCCTAAATCAATTTTACGCTCCGAGGCTTTTGATTTTGGTTTGTACCAAGCCCCCTCATTAAATGATCGCTTTATGTGGAGTTGGTTATTAAACCAATCGACATCCGTCCATTTTAGACCAAGTAACTCCCCCTGTCTTGCACCACTCATAATGGTGAGCCTAAAAAGAGTTCTGTATTTTAGGTCCTTTTCAGTATTCAAAAAAGCATTGATCTCATATGTTGTTAAAATACAAACATCGGGCTTCTCTTCATTTCCTTGATCCCTTGGCCTTTCAGCATCTCTGACTGGATTATAGCC
>Ga0316191_10000306_pt1 | contig 30777 bp, 26 predicted proteins | sample Eddworburr2cm_MG_FD_204928 | JGI IMG/M metagenome (GOLD analysis project Ga0316191, IMG submission 204928) | Coastal sediment microbial communities from Maine, United States - Eddy worm burrow 2 cm | ecosystem: Environmental > Aquatic > Marine > Coastal > Sediment | place: USA: Maine...
GGTTACTGTATCCCGTTTGGCATTGGCTGATCCGGGTTCTCTGTCGGCCAATGAGTGGACGGTGCGATCAACTTCGGGTGACGTATCTGCTGCCACCATTGGGCCCGATGACTGGCGAAGTATTAAGACGGGTCAAACACTCACTGCTCCTTTCAGCGTCAGGACTGCCGCTACCGGGCAGGCTATCCTGATCCGCGGCGACGACACCTTACTGGTCGCGCCGAAGAGTGTGATCGATGTGCGGGCTGCACGTCATTCCGACGCCGGTCTCATCACGCGCATCCTGCAGTCGATAGGCAGTCTTGTTTATCAGGTAGAGAAACGACCCCAACAACGTTTCGAAGTTAAAACACCCTACCTGGTCTCTGTGGTCAAGGGCACCACGTTCACGATATCCGTGACCGAACGTGAGGCGGTGGTCTCTCTGGAAGAGGGCAGCCTGGAAATACTCGGCAAAGACGGTGCCCATCGGGGGCTCCTGAAACCGGGTGAAATTGCGCGTAGCAAACAGGGCACGAATCACATTGAGATGAGCAACGCTCAAGCGCAGCGCAGCCAGTGGGGAGCATGGCATCCGGCCAATACCAAACGAGACGCAGGGAACAGCAAAAGGCGAGGGCTGGATGTTGCCCGCATGCAGGTACCGGCACACGCTCTTCATAGTCCCGGCCTGTCGGGTTCTGCTCCGGGCCGGTCAGGGTTCGCCCCCGGCCTGTCGGGTTCTGCTCCGGGCCGGTCAGGGTTCGCCCCCGGTTTGTCGGGTTCTGCCCCGGGCCGGTCAGGGTTCGCCCCCGGTTTGTCGGGTACCGCCCCCGGCCGGTCAGGGTTCGCCCCCGGTTTGTCGGGTACCGCCCCCGGCCGGTCAGGCTCCGCTCCCGGTTTGTCGGGTACCGCTCCCGGTCTGACCAAGTAGCGGCCGATTTAATGTTGCGCTGGCCAGCTACGACTGCCTTCGTTCTTTGTGTAACACTGACTCTGAGCGGATTACTCGACCCCGTCGAGTGGTCATTGCTAGACACGCGCGCAAGTCTCAGCAGTCGCACCGTCCAGTCTGACCTGACACTGGTCGAGATTGACCCTGAAAGTCTCCGTGAACTGAATACCTGGCCATGGCCGCGAAGCTATCACGCACGCTTGCTGGATAATCTGCGCGCAGCCGGTGCGCGACGAATATTTATCGACATTGATTTCAGTTCCATGTCGGATCCGGCAGAGGACAAGCGGCTCGCCGAATCACTCGGCGCATTCCAACGCGATACTATCCTGTTACCCGTATTCCAGCAGTTTGCCAGTGCCTCGGCACAGAACCGGCCGGTGCTGCTAACCCAGCCGGCTGCCCTGTTTCGTAAACAGGTGCGCCTGGCATCCATCACCCTGCGCCCGGAACGCGACGGGCTCGTCAGGCGCATTCCACTGGCTGCGAGCGCCGGTGACTTGCGTAGCACCCCGGCAGCACTGCAGCTCAACCAGCTTGCCACAGCGCCGGTCGATGAGCTTTACATTGACTACGCCATTAATCCGAACTCCTTTCCGCGGCTGGCATACTCGGATGTTTTATCCGGCGACTTTCCGCGCGAGCTGATTGAAAACCGGCAAGTCATTGTCGGCGCCACCGCTCTGGAGCTGGGCGATCAGCTTGCCGTGCCGATACACCAGTCTGTTTCCGGGCCTGTTTTCCAGGCACTCGCCTACCAGTCTTTGCTTGAAGGCCCGTTGCGACCGGTATCAAAGTTCGTGACCCTGTCGTTGATCGCTTTACTCGCTTTGTTGATCGCGCGTCCGTTAGCCGCAATGGACTGGCGTAACGGGCTGCTGCTGATCGGCGCCGCAGGAATGCTGCTGTTTGGGTGTTCGGTGCTCGCCTACAGCAAGTTCAACCTGATTGTATCGGTGGCACCCCTGCTGGCTGTGCTGGCTATGACGTACAGCTTCACCGTGTTCAGCAAGCTGGATCAGCAGGCGCTGGGGCTCATACTGCAACGTCTGGCAGTCCGGCGCACAGATGCCTTGATGACAAATATCGTGAACAACAGCATCGAGGGCATTGTGGCATTCGACGCCGGCAGCACCATTCGGGATATCAATCCGGCTGCGTGTTCCATGTTTGGCCTCACGCGAACCGAAGCCGTGAATAGAAAGTTCAATACACTTGTACCTGATCTGCAGGATGCAACGCAGTTGCGTTATACATTGAACCCCGGGACCAGCAGCGCATGTATCCAGGAGATCGACGCCTTGCATTGTGACGGGCATGCGTTTCCGATCGAAATCGCAGTGAGCCGCCTGTCGTTCGAAGGTGAGGAGCTGTATACCGCATTTATCCGAAATATCAGCGAGCGCAATGCGCAACAGGCTGCGCTCCAGCACCAGGCCACCCACGATACCTTGACCGGACTGGGTAATCGTACCCTGCTGCAGGAGCGGCTGGAGCAGCTCACTCGCATAAGCTGCCCGGCTGATAAATCAGCGGCGGTGCTGATGCTGGATCTGGACCGCTTCAAGGAAATCAACGATACACTGGGTCATCACGTTGGAGATCTGGTGCTGGAGGAGGTTGCCCACCGCCTGGCCGTCGCTGTAGGGGATTCGACCACGCTGACGCGCTTTGGCGGCGACGAATTCGCGATACTGATATCTGAATGCAGTGATCGGAAAGACATTGTGGCGGTTGCCACCCGGCTACTTGATACCTTGAGGCAGCCAATTGACACCAATGGAATGCGCCTGGCAGTCGGTGGCAGCGTCGGTATCGCTCTGTACCCGCAGAATGGCCGTACATCCGGTACGCTCCTGCAATGCGCAGATATAGCCATGTATCTCGCCAAGCGTACGCAATCGGGTTACGCACTCTATGACCCCAAACTCGACCAGAACAGTCTCCAGCGTCTGACGATTACCAGCGACTTGCGTGCCGCCATCGAAACAGACCAGCTCAGGATGTTTTATCAACCGCAAGTGGAACTCGCGACAGGCAATGTTGTTTGCGTTGAAGCGCTGTTGCGCTGGCATCATCCAAAATATGGGGTCATCAATCCTGTCGATGTAATGGAAATCGCCGAAGGTACTGAACTGATCAAGCCGCTCACTATCTGGACCCTGAGAACGGCACTTAACGAGTTCTCTGACCTGCGCCACAAAGGATGTCCAATCGACGTAGCGGTTAACATGTCGGCAAGGCTGCTGCATGACCCCTCGCTGCCAAAAATGCTGAAGGATTGTCTCAATGAGATTGGAGTTAAACCAGACTGGCTGATACTGGAAATAACAGAGAGTGCCATTATCTCCGACCCCGAGCACGCCCTGCACGTTATGCGACAGATCGTCGCGATGGGTATACGCCTCTCTATCGACGACTTTGGTACTGGATACTCCTCGCTCGCTTACCTGAAGCACCTGCCCGCCTGCGAACTGAAAATCGACAAGTCTTTTGTCATTGATATGCTGGGAAGCGAAAGCGATACCACGATTGTGCGTTCGACTATCGACCTTGCGCACAACTTCGGGATGAATGTGGTGGCAGAAGGAATCGAGAACGAGCAGGTCTGGCGCCGCTTGAAGCAGCTGGATTGTGACATTGCGCAGGGTTACTGGATTGCACGCCCCATGCTGGTCAGCGAATTCAGAAAATGGCTGGTTCGCTGGTCAAATACAGAACAGACGGCGATCGCCTAGACACTGCCTGTTTTCTCGCCCAGTGTAAAATAAAAAGTTGCTCCTTGCCCGACTTCGCTTTCCGCCCAGACTTGGCCATTGTGACGGCGGATTATGCGCGCCACCGTTGCCAGGCCGATGCCGGTGCCCTCAAATTCATCAGCCCTGTGCAAGCGTTGAAACGACTCGAACAATTTGTCCGCGTAGTCCATATCAAACCCGACACCGTTGTCACGCACATGGTAAATCATTTCGCCGTTCTTGTTCGTTGAGCCAAACTCTATGCGTCCCTTGTCTGTCTTGCCAGTATATTTCCATGCATTGCCGAGCAGATTATCCAGGACTATTTCAATAAGGTGCGCATCTCCCCAACCATGTAGCCCCGGTACGATATCGACCTCGACCTTCCTGTGTGGTTCATAATCCTGCAATTTCCTGATGGCTGATTGCGCCAACGCGCTAAGATCCACATCTTGCCGCTTGATCTTGTGGCGCATCACCCTGGAGAGCAACAGCATGGCATCGATTAGCCTGCCCATGCGTTGCGCGTTGCTGCGGACCCGTTGCAAGTGATCCTTGCCAGTATCGTCCAGCTGCTCAGCGTAGTCTTCCAGTAGTGAATGGCTGAAACCATCAATAGAGCGCAGCGGCGCCCGTAAATCATGAGACACCGAATAGGAGAAGGACTCCAGCTCCTTGTTGGCCAGTTCAAGCGCCGCGGTACGCTCGGCAACCATCGCTTGCAGGTGATGACGGTGTTGTTCCAGCTCCTGTTCAGCCCGCTTGCGCTCGGTGATATCGTAAAGAATGATGAGATGAGTAGTGCTATGTAATGACTCGCCAAGAAACGCAGCACTGCAAAGCGCAGTTCGCGATGCACCGTCTTTACACTGGATATTCAGTTCGACGGGTTCGAAAGGAGTGCCACGTTCTTCGGCCTGTTTCAGGCGAGCCTGCCAGGTCTTTGCTACCCATTGGCGATATTCAGTATCCGGGTACGCCTTGGGCCACCACTCGGTCAATGTTGGAATGTCGTCCAGGTCATAACCAAAGGTCCTTATAAACTCCGGGTTCAGATAGGAGATATTCTGGCGATCGTCGTTCAAGGCGTAAGGTATCGGTGTCGCATCGATGATGCTGCGGAACTTCTCCTCACTTTGCCGCAGCTTTTCTTCCGCTTGCGAGCGTTCTGTGATGTCGTCTACCAGCGAAGCGACACCGATGACTGTCCCGTCCGGATTTACCAATGGTGTGTTGTACCATTCACACAATATGGTGCGTCCATCCCTGGTAATGTTTTCGTTGGTGCTGCGTTCGCCGCCGCGTTTTGTCAACAGATCTTTCCATACCCTGTCCACAGCGTCCCAGGCGCTCTCCGGGACTATGTGTTTAGTGGGATGCTGACCCAGGACTTCCTCCTTCGTAAAACCAAATATGCGTTCTGCAGCGGGATTCCAGCTTAGAACCTCGAAATCCGTGTTCCACTCGATGACTGCCAACGGGGTATGTTCGCGATGCAGTAACAAACGTTGTTGGGACAGGCGCAACACTTCCTGAGCAGTACCAAGTTCCTTTTCCGTAGAAGTTCTCAGACTGATTTCACGTGATAGTCTTCGGTTCCAGTAGGCGAAGATAGCAATCAGGATAAAGGCAACAGCCGTCACCTGGTAGGCGAGTGTGTAATCTGTTTTTTCTATGTATTTCTGCTTTATCCAGCCATCAAGTATCACCTGTTGTTGTCCATTACTGATATTGCTAATTGCTTTGTTCAGTATAGAAACAAGTTCAGGCAGCTGTTTCTGTACGCCCAAAGCCAGTTTGGTATCAAATTCGGTTTTACCGGTGATTTTAACGTTATTCAACCCAAGATCGGCGATGGTATAGCTGCAAAGAGCCAGCGTGCACAGGAGAGCATCAACCTCACCTGTGGATACGGCAATCAATCCGTGCTGGATGTCCTCTACGGTAATAAAATTAATGTCCGGGTATTTTCTTCGGATTTTCGAGACATAACCGTAGTCCTTTATTACGGCAATATTTCGATTCCTGATACTGTTTATACCCTCCACATAGTTTTCCCTGAGATGCATGGCAATAACAATGGGATTGGACAGGTAGGGATCGGTAAATAGCAGATGTGACCTGAGATCGGAATCATCAGTTTCAGAAAGAATATCCACCAGCCCGTTTTTTGCTTTTTCAGTCGATTCAGTCCAGGTCTTACTCGGGCTCATCCTGAACTTGATCCCGGTTGATTGTGCAATCAGGTCAAGGTGCTCTGAGACAATGCCTATATACTTACCTTCGCTGTCAAAGGCTTCATAAGGCAGCCAGTTAGGGTCGCCTGTAAAGCTTACCGTCGGGTGAGCTTCAAGCCACAGGCGTTCACTATCGGTCAGCTGTATTCGTGCCGTGGGCCTGGTATCCGATGCCAGGACCGGCATAGCCAGAATAAACAAGGTAACCAATAGTATAAATGCAGCGCATTTATGAACTGGAAAATTTAGATGGTATTGTTCGAATCGAGACTGGACTATCATCTGGGATACTGGCATTGATCCTTCAAAGCCTGAAACTGGCAAGGTCATGAAGATCATGAAATGACCTGTAAAAGCCGATAAAGTATAGGCGGACCAATTAACTGAAAGCAAGACAATATTTAGAGTGCAATCCTCAAGACCTCCCGGTTAAGTTATTGTGCAAATTCGGGCGACTGCTATGATCCAGGTCAACTGCCGGTTATTGCTTCATGCCGGGAGCACGGCGTAAATTCCGGTTTCAGCTGCGCGGTGCAGGAAAGGGAGGCCGTTGTTGATCACTGATGCAGGTTAAGAATTTGATCAGGAATAAACGTACATCAATAGACGCTGGTCTAGCGGCCCGCCTGTTCTGGTATGTGGTAGTTCTGGTGGCGATGCTTTCCGGTGCAAGAGGGGTGCTGGCGGGAGAAACCGATACCTGGATCCTGATTGACACCGGGAAGATGAGCTTGTCCGTGTTGCAGGGCAATATCGTCAAACGAGTGTACAGGAATATATCGATCGGCCGCGGTGGAAGCACTGCAGACAAGAAGCAACACGATGGCAAAACACCTCTTGGTGAATTCCATATCATCCGTATGACCACCGATACCCCGTTCCATCGTTTTTTCGGTCTTGACTATCCCAAGCTGGAACACGCCGAACGCGCACGACTGGCCGGTACTATCAGTCAAGCCCGGTATGCTGCGATCAGGCGGGCTATTGAGGCAAAGCAGGTTCCACCACAGGATACCGCTTTGGGGGGGTATATCGGTATTCACGGAATCGGCAAGGGCAATGTCGCCGTGCACGGAGATTTCAACTGGACCTACGGATGCATCGCCCTGACCAATGCGCAGATCGATGATCTCTCGAACTGGGTGCGCATCGGTACGAAAGTCATCATTCGTCGCTAGTCTATAGTAAGATTGGCGGGTACTATCCGGTTGTCCGCGTAAATTAACGATAAGGGAGTTCATTATGCCAAGTAACAACGCAAAGATTGCCTTCGGACTTGCTGCGATGATCGGGCTGGGTGGTTGTGCCAGCACCACGGAGCTTGATTCGCTGCGTGCCGAGGTTCGCCAGGCAAACGAAACTGCAGAGCAGGCCAACAACACCGCCACAAGTGCGGCCGCCAAAGCCGATGCGGCAAGTAAACAAGCCACCGCCGCCTCGCAGACAGCGAATGAAGCCAAGGCGAGCGCCGAAGAGGCCAATAGCAAAATTGACCGCATGTTCAAGAAGTCGATGTACAAGTAGTTAATCTGACGGATTGAAGCGTTCCAGAACCCGGCGACTGACGCTTATTGCGATCAGTTACCGGGTTCAGTGACCTGCTGCCTGTGCAATCGGCACCGGAACCCCGCCCGGTTTGTTCAACGCGGCTCTCAGGGCGCGCGCATCCAGATCGAAGCGACGCTGCTTCCAGGCGCCATTGATGAGTTCCATCGCGGTATCAAATAAAGCCGCAGACTCCCCGCTATGTTCTTCGAGCGGTGGGTGTACCTCGATGAACAGGGTATCGAATAACCAGCCGATTTTTACCGGCTGGTTGACAATCTGCACCGGTGTGCCGACCGGCACATTGGGAAACAGGCCCCGGATGTCTTCCGGGTACATGCGGATGCAGCCGTGTGTAACGCGCATACCGACACCATACGGGCGGTTGGTGCTGTGGATCAGGTATCCGGGCAACCCAAGGCGCAACGCATAGTCGCCCAGCGGGTTGTCGGGACCCGCTGGTATGAGTTCCGGAAGGGGCGTCCCGCTGGCCTCGGCCTCGGCACGAATAGAGTCCGGCGGGCGCCAGCTGGGGTTACGTATTTTCGCAGTGATCCTGGTTGTGCCAAGCGGCGTGGCCCAGTCCATGCGGCCGATACTGACCGGGTAGGTCTCCACCCTGTCAGGCAGACCCGCTTCCGGGGGCGGGAAATAGTACAGGCGCATCTCTGGCACGTTGAGCACGATACCGGTGCGTTTTGCGCGCGGCAGAATGTAACGTGACGGTATGAAAACCTCGGTGCCCTTTCCGGGCAGCCAGCGGTCCACCTGTGCATTGGCGAACACGATCTCATCCTGCCCGATATCGAAACGACGGGCGATATCCAGCAAGGTATCTTCATGCCTTGCTTCAGTGATAGTTGTTTGACCGACCAGATCAATATCAACGGGTGGCAGCGTCAGTGTTTCGGCAACGGTTTGCGATGCCCAAACGGCTGCAATTGGGCCTGATGCGAGAAAAGCAGTGGTAACGAGGATGTGTCGGAGTGCGGGCACAGGTAGAACCCTATCAGAATCTGAATGACTGCACCTGGGACTATTCGGTTGTGACCCAGGCGGTTTGCATGGAAGTGCCGGTGTACTTTTCACCGTAGGGCTTGGCTTCGACCAGTATATTTTTGGGACGGAAGTCCTCAGGCAGCACCACATCTTCCATGACATCCTGTTGCCGGTCAAAACCCATTTTTACATACGGGCGCCTGCCAGGTGATAACGTTTTGAACGAAAGCCGCCTGGGTTCCTTCCCCGAAAAACCGTTGACCGCGATCCAGATCGTGCCTATCACGCGGCCAGTGCTGTCACCCGCGCTCAGCACGGAAAAGCTGACCCTGAAAACGTTGTCTGACTCTGTCTGTTCGATGCGCAGATTCTCCAGTTCCAGCGTGTTGTCTACGGGTTCCGATACAGTGGCCGCTGGTGCCTGTGCCTGTGCCTGGGTTTCGCTCTGTGAAGGCGCCGACTGTTGCGGCGCCTGGAGCGGGGCCTGTGCCGCGGCGAAGGCCTGGCTGGTCTGCTTCACACTCCGTTCCAGCTCGGCAACACGCTGCTTCAGCCTGTCACGCTCCTGTTCAAGCTTCGCTATACGTTGTTCCGATCCGCGCTCCTGCGCAACAGGCGACTCGCCATTTGCCGGTGCCTGCACTCTGCCATAGTCATAGCTGAACCATACAGCGAGCAAGAATGCGCAAACCAGCAGCACGTACCGGAACAATCGCTGCCCGGGATGCGCCTGCACGATTCTGGGTGTAACGGGGGGAACAATTTTTTTGCGGGCCATCATCCCTGTACCTGGCGAGAGAAGAGATCTAACACAATCACTTGCGAAGTATAACAGCGGGAGCGAATTATATGCGAACCACGCAGTCTATGTCCCTGCACTGCGCCCCGGCAGGATGGTCAGGGTGAACTTTCTGAGCAGCAGGTGAACTAAGGAGACACCACTCCACTACCGGACCGCTCCATGCTAAAACGTACTTGTTTGTCTGCTTTGTTTCTATTTGCCCTGCAATCGCCTGTTTTTGCTGCAGCACCCCCGGAGCCCAGGGTCGAGACGGCTATTCTGGCCGGTGGTTGCTTCTGGTGTATCGAGGCCGATTACGAGAAGCTCGACGGCGTACTGGACGTGGTGTCCGGCTACACGGGCGGGCAAACGAAGAACCCCACCTACAAGGAGGTCTCTGGCGGTGACAGCGGGCATATCGAGTCCGTAGAGGTGACCTTCGATGCCAACACAATCAGCTATGCAGAGATCCTGGATTTCTTCTGGCGCCATGTCGATCCAACCCGTGATGACGGTCAGTTCTGTGACCGCGGCCCGCAGTACCGCCCTGCAATCTTCTATAACGGGGAGGTGCAACACCGCGAAGCGCAGGCATCGGAGCAACGCACGGCCGCGAACAAACCCTTCTCCGAACCGTTAAAAGTTGAACTGATTGCCGCTACCGAGTTTTACCCGGCAGAAGAGTATCACCAGGACTACTATAAGAAGAATCCTGTCCGTTACAGCCTCTATCGCTTCAATTGCCGTCGTGATGCGCGTGTGGAAGCGCTGTGGGGTAAAGCAGACGCGCACTAGCGCCGGCACAGTCAGTTTACTGATCGACCTCAGGAATACATCGCCCGGGTGGGCTATAATGCCGGCATCGTTTAAGCCGGGTGGCGCAGAAATATGCCGGTCATAAAAGGTATTAAAGGCGTGCTGATCTATACCGCGGTGGTACTGTCGGTGTCGCTTATCTACTTTATCTACGTCTACACTACCCACCCACCAGTCCCCGAAAACGAGACCTTCCTGAGCGAAATCGGCGAAGGCTTTGGCGAAGCGGGGCTGTGGGCCCTGCTGTTCATTTACGCGCGCACCTTGTTGAAACTGGTCACAGGCAAGGGTCCGATGGCCCGGCGCATACTGCCCGATTACTCGCCACCGGCCGGTGTGCCGGGTGTGCCACAGCTGCTGGGCCTGCTCGATCGCACCCACGTCTACGTCGGCATCGCCACCGTTGCCATCATTCTGATACACATCGGCCTGATGGGCGTGCCTATGCACATCCTGTTTTTCCCCGCGGTACTCATATTGGTCGTCTGGCAGGGCCTGTTCGGCCTGTTTCTCACCTGGCGTTACCCGCCCAAAGAGCTGAAGAAGCTCGCCTACCTGGTGCATGCCCAGTTTCTTACCGGCATCATGATTGGCATTTTCGCCTGGTTGGGGCATTTGTTGATCGACGATTAGTGAAAAAGGAGGGCCTTCCTCCCACTACAGAAAGCCCCCCCTGAATAACAAATGGTGCAGACCTAGTCGTCGTTTCCGATAGTAATCACAACTTTAGCTACCGGGTTGTGCCATTGGTGTACCACACTGTTCAGATCACTGGCGCCACCAGTGGCGTCTGTATCACCGACAATGCCACGATGCACATGTACAGTCGTGTTATGGTCAGCCCCCGTTACACCGCTGCCGCCTGCGCCACTGTTACCACCGGGATCAGCGGGAATACCAGGTGTACCGGGTGCACCACCGCCATTGATAATTTCATCGTTGGCTTCGGTACCGGCATCGTAACCGTTCAGGTAATAAGTATAAGTACCCTTTTTCTTCGGAATACGTATTGCATCAAGCCCCATAAAACCATCATTGGTTGGCAACAACATGGCAACCACTGACAGGAATCTGTTTCGTCTGTCAGCCATTAACGTGGCAGTGGTGGATACGCCCGGCGCCAGTAAACCACCGGCCGGGTTGAGTGTATTGTTGGCGCCTGCCGCTGCCAGGTCGGCATCAAGGAAGGAAATATCACCACCCTCGGCCATGGCCTGCAGGCTGGCTGAAGCGGCTGTGCCCGTCTGAAACATATGCGTATCTGCACGGTGTGCTGATACCAGTAAAGGCGTGAAATAAATTGCGTTGGTCAGATTGGTGACTTCCACGCTCATATGACGATCACTCGCCATAGCACTCAACGAACCCAGACTACCAGCGGCCAACAGGCCGATTATCAGCTTCTTCATTTGATTTGCGCTCCTCGCAATCAGTTAAACAGGAATTACTGCGGGAGCAATTGTCATTGCGAGAAGTCACGCATCTGTCACGGAATTATCACAAATTCATCACAGACATGCCTGTAAGAATCACGTCGGTAATTTAAGGGGGAACCCGGGGATGCTGCAGTTCGACCCCGTAACAGGGGGGCACGGTTAAGACAGGGGCAGACTGAAGTCGCAAAAATCAGAGATTCAGTCTGCCCCAACAGGTTTAAACGGGCTTTGTCAGCCTGGGGAGCCGTTTACATTTAAACAAATACATATCTATATATTGCCTAGTCTTCTTCCACAATTTCGCCACAGGCCACCGGCAGACTGGGGATATACGCTCCGTCGACCGTCATGCCGTGCAGTACGATGGTGCGTTTGTGCAGAGGCTGCAGGGCGCCCGGGTTGATGGTGAACGTGGCCTCGTAGTCCAGGTTGCCACTCGCATCAACCAGGTTGAAGGGAACCAGCGGCAGGATGATTGGCCCAAAGGATGGAACCCCTTCGCCGATGGTGATGATGCCATCGCCATCGGTGTCAGCGTCGAGTCCCGGACAGGTGGCATTAGCTACTGGTTTGTCTTTGCCATGGATATGCTGCGGGTGCGGTTTGCCGGGTTCCAGCCCGGATGCCTCTATCTCAACCTTCAAGGTATTACCCTTGATGAGCTTCAGCTCCACTTCGGCGAAGACGCCTGAACTGTTCAACTGCACCATCTTGGCGACAAACTCTCTGCCATCGTCAGAGTTATCGTCAGAGTCGTCGGCGATAGCCGCGTGTGATACAAGTCCAAAAGCCAAAGGCATGGCTAGCAGTTTTACTAAATCTTTCATGATTTTCTCCGTTAGTTGGATGCTTACTGTTAATATCCGTTGCGTAAACGGGCTCCCCAAAGCACTTCTTTTCTCTTCCAGTTGAGTCAACGGCTGTGACCAGGTACGCCTTTGTGCCTTCAGGCACAGTGCTGTCCAGCGTATGGCTGTTTTCCGGCACTCATACTGGTAAACAAACGGGAGTACAGATTATTCCATGCAGCACGAAGATTACCGGGTCGGGAAAGCAACTACCCGGCAAAGACCTGAAACAGGAGCAACCCAAGACTTACGATGATGCCGCCTGCCGGTACCCATCGTGGAATCACTCGCAGGCCCTGCGGGTGGGGATCGCGTCGCTTAATGCGCAGCAACGACAGGTTCACAAGGCTGAAGACAATGAGTACCAGAAAACTCGTTGATTTGGCCAGTGTGACCAGTGGTAACCAGAGCGCCAGCACCAGGACGACGCCTGCAGTTGCGATGGTCGCGACAACCGGCGTTCGTGTTTTGCTCCAGACCCTGCCAAACAGGGGCGGGAGCCAGCCCTGCCGGCTCATGCCGTAAAGAATTCGCGAGCCCATGATGATCTGGATGAGTGCGCCATTCACGACAGCAAAGATGCTGATGATACTCAGAACAACGGGTTTTCGGCCGGTGGCGTGTTCGTAAACTGTTGCCAGTGGCGCATCGCTGGCAGACAGCTGTTCCGGCGCCACCGTCAGCACGGCAGTGAGACTGACCGCCGCATAAAGGAGTGTGGTGATACCGAGCGCGAGCAGGATCGCAAGTGGCAGGTTTCGCTCTGGATTCCTGACCTCTTCGGCCACATTGACCATGTCTTCAAAACCAATGAAGGCATAAAACGCGAGGAAAGCGCCAAACAGGATGCCTTGCCAGATCACCGGGTCCATTGGTGGAATCAGCTCCGGCAGCCGCTCAGGGATACTCGCCAGGTTGTGGCCTGCCACCGCAAGCACCAGGCCCAGACCCAGAAGTTCGATCAATGTTACCAATGCCGCAATTCTCACCGATTCCACGATTCCCCAGGTGGCCGTTGCGCCCAGTACAGCCACCAGCAGCGTAATAGCCACAGCGTCGGGCAATTCGATCAGGACATCGAGGTAACCGACAAATCCACGGGCGATGGTGGCCGCCGACACCGCACCCATCAACACAATCAGCAGACCAACCACAACCGACAGCGCCGGCAGCCCCAGCCCTTTTTGCACGTAAACCGCCTCACCCGCACTAAGTGGATAACGTGCCACGAGTTCCGCATAACTCAATGCAGTAAACGCAGCTACCAGCGATGCAACAAAAAAAGCTGCGGGCGCGAACAGCCCGGCACTGCCTGCTACCTTGCCGACCAACACGTAGATGCCGGCGCCGAGGATGTTACCCAGCCCGTAGAAGAGGATCAGCCAGAGGGAAAGACTGCGTTTTAGTTGAGTGGCTTGATTCATGGCTCAGGTCCGTAATCCCTCATCATCGGCAATCACTTGCGACGACGCTAACAGGATCAAGGCAAACACAGGCACGATTGACATCAGCGTATAACGGGGCATCACCCTGGTCAGAATCCCGCAGACGAACCCCGGGCATTACGCAACACAAACTGAATACGGACTGGTGAAGGGGCATGCGGTCTATATTAGGGAAAAACGTGCTTTGACCCTAATTTATAATTCGCCTTGTTTTGGAAAATTCAATACCATCGCCGCAGTGTTTAGGCAAAGCGCCCGCAACCCGCGAGGGCCAGTGATTGAATATGCTCGAAGTACTCATACAAATGTCCGGCCTGATCGTTTGCGGTATCGGCTGGCGTGTGTTCAAGCCGGCAGGTCTGCAGCCCGTTCAAACCCGTAAGGTGTTAACCTCGCTGGTGTACTACCTGCTGCTACCGGCGCTGGTGCTGTCCGTGCTATGGAAGGCTGAACTGGGCAATACCACACTGCTTATCGCCCTGTCGGCCGCTGTAGCTGTTGTCGTCGGAATGAGTTTGGCTGCCTTGTCCTGCCGTGTTTGCAGGGCACGGCCAGCCGTTACCGGCGCGGTGATCCTGGCGGCGGCTTTTCCCAACGCAACCTATCTCGGTCTGCCCGTGCTGGAGGCCGCCTTCGGGCCCTGGGCACGCGGCGTGGCGATTCAATATGACCTGTTCGCCTGTACGCCGCTGCTGTTCACGCTGGGCATCCTGGTGGCGGCACGTTATGGCGACGCGCAGGTGGGTGCGCACAGCATGGCACGTGAATTGTTGCGTATCCCGGCGTTATGGGCGTCAGTATTGGCAGTGTTGCTGAACCTGATGGAGGTACCCGGTCACGCGGTACTTGATGGCCTGCTGGGTTTGCTGGAACGCGGTGTCGTGCCGTTGATGCTGTTTAGCCTGGGGCTCAGCCTGGAATGGAACCGGGCACAATGGCGTGTTCTGCCATCGGTAATCCCGGTGGTGTTGCTGCGCCTTTTTATAGTTCCCGCACTCATTGTGCTGTTTGTTTCGGCCATTGGCCTGTCCGGCGAATGGAAAGCGGCGGTGGTCGTGGAGACCGCCATGCCCAGTATGGTGCTGGGTATCGTCTTTTGCGATCGCTACAATCTCGATGTCAGTCTTTATGCCGCTGCGGTTACGATTACCACCGCACTGAGCCTGCTGACATTGCCCATGTGGTATGGGCTCATGGTTTGAACCCGGCTTATGCCACTGAAATATAGGCTGTAATTCTTGCAATTAGGAAAAAACTCTATTACAGTGCTCCTCGCTACAGATTATGTTATTGGCAGTCCTGGTTGTTGCCTCAGTGTTACCCATGAATTCCTTGTTTCATTGCCTGTACGCAACACCTCTATTTGTTTAATTTATTTAAGGTAATAATTGATATGGCTACAGGTACTGTAAAGTGGTTTAACGAATCCAAAGGTTTTGGTTTTATCTCTCAGGACGAGGGCGGCGATGATGTGTTCGTACATTTCAACGCCATCCAGGGCTCGGGTTTCAAAACCCTGACCGAAGGTCAGGCGGTCACCTATGAGGTAGAAAAAGGTCCCAAGGGCCTCCAGGCAGCTAATGTTACCGCCGCCTAGGCAAGACCTCATCGGATAAACCGATACAAAGAACCCCGCTTCGGCGGGGTTCTTTTTTGCAGCTGGTTTTAGTCACAGCGAGCGTCCAACACACAGGCAGGTTTGTACATGGGCGGTATCCACCCTCAAGTTCGTAACCCCGCCTCATCATTATCTATACCGATCCGTTCATAACCGGCAATCACCTGCGCACCGAGCAACAGTATAATTGCCGCGGCTTCCAGGCTAAGCAGAATCACTACCGCCGTGGCCAGCGTCCCGTAAATCACATTTACAAAGGATAGCGTCGAGAAATACCACACCAGGAAGTGCCGCGTCAGCTCCCACAGCAGCGCGGCTGTCACACCACCCACCAGCGCATGATGCCAGGCCAGGCGGCCCACCGGCATGACCAGGTAGAGCGAAGTCAGCAACAACACCTCACCTATTACACCGACTATATACATAAAGGTAGCGCCGTGGCCGCTGAGTGCCCAGTGCTGACCAAAGACCGCCACCCCGGTTTTTGCCATGGCATCAAGACTGCCGCTGACCACACTCACCACCAGCAGGCCGAGGCCCATTAACAGCATATAACAATAAGGCAGGACCGCCGACACCAGAAAATGCCGGCGCCGAATCATCACACGGTGATGAAAGATCACCGACATCGCGTTTTCCAGCACAGTAAAGGCCAGTGAACTGAAAAACAGCATCACCGCCAGACCCACCACGCCGACCAGTTTCCAGTTCTCGATGAAGGCCTCTATCTGGGCCATCAAGGCCGGCGCCTTGCCGGGTGCGACCAGCGCCAGATAACCCTGCGTGATATCCAGCAGACGCTGCGGTTCGATCACCTGCGACAACACCACCAGGATCAGCGCAACCATGGGCATGATGGACAACAGCGTGTAATACGCCACTGCACCGGCCAGCAGGAAACCCTGGTTGGCCCGGAAGCCGGACAGAATCCCGACGACGAAACCCAGGGGGTCACGCAACACAAACTTGATACGGCCTGTTGTCGGGGGCATGTGGTCTTTTGACGATTCCAGCTGAACTGAGGAAGACCAATATACGCGAGGGCAGGGCCGGCAGGGAATTCCGGACAGGTAATGCCCGGGACAGGAAAAGAAATCAAGATTACGCTTATCTATACATCAGATCTCTCTAATGCCAAATACCTGAGTAAAACAGTAAACTATAGCCGTTCTATGTTGGTGGGCCTGTAAAGGCCTGATTAGTAAACATATTAATGCTGAGGGTAGGGTAGTGAGAGATACAGCAGATGCAAAATGTTTTCGTGCAATGTGGACTATTTTCTTTGGGGTATCCGGGCTTTTTATCGGCCTGGTCATGGTAGCGCGCATGGTCGGTTAGCCGGATTAGGGCAATACCCGAATGACAGGGGTCGGTAACCAGTGAGTTGTTTATCATTGGGTCACCGACCCCTTTTTTTGAGGCTGTGTTTTATACATGAAAAGTGAAACGTTGCGTCGCGAGTTAATGGCGAAAGGTTTAGTCAGTGCCGATCTGTGCCCTGATCCTTTTAAGCAATTCGAACAATGGTATGCACAAACGATTGAAACCGATAATGATGAACCGGGTGCAATGTCGCTGGCAACGGTGGATGCGCAGGGTCAGCCCTGGCAGCGGATGGTGTTGTTGAAGTTGTTCGACGAAAAGGGCTTCGTATTTTTTACCAATTACTCCAGCCGTAAAGCGGAACAGATTGCGGCTAACAGCAGGGTGAGCCTGCTTTTTCCCTGGCAGGCACTGGGGCGGCAGGTGAAAGTGACCGGCACGGCAGCAAAGATATCCACGGCCGAGTCAATGCGGTATTTTGCAACCCGGCCGCGTGGTAGCCAGATTGGTGCCTGGGCTTCGCATCAAAGTCAGGTGATCAAATCGCGCGCTCTTCTGGACGCGATGTTCGACCAGATGAAGCACAAGTTCCTGGAAGGGGAGGTGCCGCTGCCGTCTTTCTGGGGAGGTTATCGTGTAGCACCGGAGACCATCGAATTCTGGCAGGCAAGAGACAGTCGCTTGCATGATCGTTTTATGTATCGCCGGGACCAAAACGCACAGTGGGTTATTGAACGCCTGGCGCCCTAAGGGGGCTGGTTTCCGGGAGGGAAACTGCTTAGAATCCCGGTAACGGTCTGGTTGATGCCCTCCGTGATTTCTTCGGGGGTTTCTTTTTCTTCCAGATATTCCTGGCCTGTGCCACGCCATATCAACTGTTTGCTCTTGCTGTCAGCAATATCAATGATCAGCGTGCCCTCCTGGTATTCGTAACTATAGGTTCGGGCATAGCCAGGCCAGTAGCCTCTATACCCCCAGGTGTCAGAATCATAGCCCAGGTACCCATAGTAGGTATTAATGGTTTCCTGCCGGATCTTGTTTTCAATACCGCCAAACCAGTTAACATAGAAGTCTGCTGTATCCTTATCTACCAGTTCATAACCTTTGGACTGCAAATTGTTATTCACTGCGTTCACAACCCGCTTGATGATCAGGCTGTTATTGATGCGGATATCATTGCTGGGTGCTTCTCCTTCGAGCCACGCATAGGTTCCGAGGGCTGAGAAATCATAGCTCGTATCATAGTCGGTCCGCACTGTCAGGGTGCTGCACGCTGTGAGTAAAACCAGGCCCAGCACACCTGTCCTCATCAGTTTTGCCATAGCCCAGTATAACATTTTGATATTAATACCTGCCCTGGTGTAACTACCGGTACTCAACCGCTTGCGGATTGATCAGGCTCAAGGCTGTCGGACAACCTGTTGGAGGTTCTACGCAGATTGAGACTAAGGCTGCGAGCCAGATACTTGAGAATCTTTATTGCTATCTCGGGAGACTCGGCAGCCAGCTCTTCGAAGCCCTCACGCGACAGGACCGTCAGCGATGTGGGGCTATGCGCTTTTACCGTTGCTGAGCGAGGCAACTCATCGACCAGCGCCATCTCACCGATCGTTTGCCCAGTCCCCAGCTTCGTTATCGAGCTCGAATCCCCACTAGCTGATTTTTTTAAGACTTCCAGTTCCCCGTTGGTGACAAAACAGACAAACTCACCGTTTTCTCCTTCATCGAAAACAGTATCACCTTTTTCTAATTCCATAAGGCCCAGATACTGATCCAGGATCGATATTTCATCCAGGGAAAGTTCCTGGAACAGGGGAAGCCTGCTCAGGAAATTGAGATTACCGTTAGCCATGTATCCTCCATTAGAGTTGTGTCTGAATCCATGCCTTTCCAGATTGGCAGTACTTCCGGTACATCATCTGTTGGCAATCACGCTGAGCCTGTTTTGAAAGAAGCGTAGTTACGTCAGTCAGACTGACTGTCTTCATAAGAGCCATGCCTGGACAAGTTTATTCGCTTTTCCTGATATGTAGAAGAACCGGGGGTGAAAATCGAAGAGGTCAGAATCGATTGCTCGACTGACCGGCCAGGGTCGATACCCGTCCTTTAGAGAAATCTTCTGCAGAATCAGTCGGTAGACCCGGTGTTCGGCCAGAAGGGGACATTCATATATCCTGTTTTTCCTGAATGATTCCGAGTCTATAGGAATCGATGATGCCAAATATCCAAACTGCACCGACAACAATGGCAGCAATATGCACTATTGAATCTTCCGCACCACTGTTGGGTATAGCGGCCAGTTCCATAATGGCTCCTGCGTCAACAGGAATTTCCCCACTGTTAATTCTATCGACGATAGTAAACGCCTGATTTATTGCTTTTGTGACAATCACTGACAGGGCTGCCATGGCTGACAGCATCAAAATCGAGCCACGTCGATACTGCTTCAGGATCATGTGCCCGACGCCAGGAAATACCAGGGCGGATAGAAGCGCGGCTTTTTTGGTTGTGCCGGATGCGAGTGCTCTAGTGATCACGTTTTTGCTCGAAGGTCACACGAAGAACGCGATCATCAAGGCTCCGCCCGTTCAGCGCGTAAAGGGCGGCGCCGGTCTGCTGTTCGTCCAGATGCACAAAACCGAAGCCTCCACACCGCCCCGTCATTATGTCCGTAGCCAGGCTGACAGACCTGACAGCACCAAACTCCGAGAACAGCGTGTTCAAACTTTCCACGGTTGTACGTGAGGACAAATTCTGCACCATCATCTTCGTCATAATTATTCGTATCCTTGAATTCGAAAATTAACGTAAATTTACCGAGCCCGACAATGGTTCCGACCCCGATGAATCTGAGCGCGCATTGTCGAAATCCGTCTCTCCTGCGGTATCAACCGGGTCTTTGGACTTTTGAGCCTCGCTGCGCACTCGCTGTGCGTCTTTTCTCTTCGTATCCGCACCACTTCATGCCTATTGTACACCGGAATGACGAATGCCCGCTTCGGGTTGCGGGCTCAAGCGATCGAATTTTCTGCTGCTCACCTGCTGGATGTTCAAATTCGACCCAGGCTGTATGAAAATTCAAAGCAGGCAAAGAGTTTTTCATCATCTATCGGTCAAATCTCGACCTTCGTCATAGAAATCAGGCAGATGTGGCTTGAGGGCCTCGTTCGGGCCAGTTCCGGTTGTTCATGGCACCTCAATCAGCCGACGCGTCACGTTTGGGCGTACAGGCAGAATTGTCATGCACCCACCCCGCAGCGTAAGTTTGATATTCTTGCTATATGTCCAAAATAAAAAACGATCTTTCACATGTTGCGCGCCAGATGATGAGCGGCGTTGTGCAAATTCATGTAGAAGGCAACCTGGAAGAAGACATCCAGTCTGTAATGAATCCGGCGGTCAGGATACCTGGTACCTGGTCCGGATCAGGATTTTTCATAAAGTATAAGTCTCTCGAAGGGCATATCGTGACCAATGCGCATGTTGTAAGAAATGCGGTCAAGGTCGAAGTCAGCTCAATGCTGACCAGCGAAGAAAGATTCGAAGCGGATGTTGTCGGGCTGGTAAAAAAACTTGAACCGGACGTGGCGCTGATCAGGCTTTCCGACAAAGAACTGGTGCGCTTTAAAAGGCTGGCAATCAAAGACATTGAATACCTGGAACTCAGGGAAGGGCCAAGCCCATCGCGTGGAGAGGAAATCAAGGCAATCGGATACCCGATGGGAATGGTAGAGCCGAACATATCGGGAGGTGAGATTACCAACTTCGTATCCGGATCAGAATATACAACCGAAAGATTTGTAACCGATGCGGCCATTAATCCGGGTAATTCGGGTGGACCAAGCGTCAGCAAAGATGGCAAGGTAATTGGATTGAATACAGCTGTAATGGTTGAAGCTGAAAATATAGGTTTTATTACGCCAGCAAGCTTTGTAAAAATTATTATTGACAACCTGTTGCAACAAAATGAGCCACACTTCGCGGGTATTGGAGGCAAGCTGCAAAAGAATGCCAACAATTTTAACGCACTGCTAAAACAATCAGTGGCGAAAGGTGTGATAGTAGCCAGGGTGGAGCCGGGCGGGCTTCTTGAAGCGGCGGGTATAAGGCATCGTGACGTGATTATTTCAATTAACGGTGTTGAATTTGATCGGCATGGCATCGTCATTGGCAAGGAAGGCCACTTCAGGCATAAAAATATTTTTGATGTGATGAAGCTGGTACCTATCGGTGATGCGGTCAGGATTACCTATCTAAGAGACGGTGAAATCAATACCACCAGCGCCAATGCCATGCGCAATCCGGAAAGAGGTATTGTCTCACGCCCCATAATCGAAGAAAGAGAATATATCGAAGTGTTTGGCATGATCATTCAGGAGCTGAGTTTTGACATCATCGAGGCGATGCACGAAGTGGATACCAATGTGCAAATCGAAATGCTGCAAACCACCGGCCAGGAAAAGCCGGTGCTGGTGGTTACGCATATCCATCAGGGATCACAGGGAGATGAAATGGAATGGTCTGTAGGCGAGTTGATCGTTAAAGCAAATGAACAGGAAGTTCATTCATTGAATGAACTGAAAGAAATATTAAATAAGAACAAGAGCGGCGCAGTATTGCTGGAATGTCGTAATGGCGGGATTGGTTATTTTCGAGTTGAATAACCGGTCCTGACGAATTCACTCGCATCGCACTGAGGCACACGCAGCGGAGCAAACTCGAGTAATTTTGCTTCGAGGGTAAACAGTAATTTAGCAGCCTCGAATATTAGTGGTTGTTGAATAACCGGTTTGGAAAGATCTGAAAAATAACGGGCATTTCGACATAAGGCCCAGTGAACTGCGTTTACGCGCAATTTTATAGTTTCTGCGCATTGACACATCTGTATATCGATTCTAATCTGGTACGGAGGTCGGGAAATTTTGGTGTGCCTGAGCAGGTAATGATTGGACGGAGTGCTGATAATGATTACTTTCGAAGAACTGAATACACAGAACCATGAAATCACCGAATTGACCAATGTGCTTTCCTATCTGCTGGCCGACAGGTCGATGTGTGATAGTGAGATATGTTGTGAACTTTTCTACCGCTACAGCGACAAGATCAAGACCCATCTGGATAAGGTGGATCACACCTATACGGATCTGCTTTCACACGTGGACTCCAAGGTAAACAATACGGCGCGCATGTTTATGAGCGGGTCACAGGAAATCAGGCGTATCTTTGCACAGTACACGAAGACCTGGTGTGGAAAACGCAAGAGTCTGCTGGCTGTCAGCAGCCATGAAAAGTTCTACGAAGAAACCATGGGGATATTTGACGTCATATTAAAACGTATTCAGGATGAAACCGAGCACCTGTACCCGCTGATTCGTGAGGTCAGGGGTGATTCGCAGAGGGCGGCTTGAGTCGGTTTGCGGTGGCGGTATTCTTAAAGGTTCTGCATATATCAGCCAGTCTTTTCGCTGGTCGAGGTTGAGACAGGATCAGGCGCTGGTCCTGGCGATTGGCCTGGCGGGTGCCTCGAACGCCAGGCGGCGGCCGGAACGCAACAGCTCGGTAATTTCCTGAGCCGGTAGTGGGCGGGAGAAGTAGTAGCCCTGCATCTGTTCACAGCCGTTGTCTTTAAGGAAGTGTAGCTGTTCTTCAGTTTCCACTCCTTCGGCAATGACAGTGAGGTTCAGGTTATGCGCCATGGCGATGGTAGCGGTTACAATCGCCGCGTCGTCTGAATCGGTGGCGAGGTCACGCACAAAAGACTGGTCTATTTTCAGCTTGTCGATGGTAAAGCGTTTCAGGTAAGCCATGGATGAGTAACCGGTGCCAAAATCATCGATGGCAAAATGCACCCCCAGCTTGCGCAGCGCCAGAAGTGTTTCGATGGTCTCGTCCACGTGCTCCATGATGGTGCTTTCTGTCAGTTCGAGTTCCAGGTATTGTGGCTCTAGACCGGCTTCATCAAGAACTTTCCGAACCACGCCCAGCAGGTCCTGGCGTACGAACTGACGGCCCGACAGGTTGACGGCGATGCGCACTGCCGGCAAGCCCTCGTCCAGCCAGCGTCTGTTCTGGGTACAGGCTTCTTTCATAACCCATTCCCCCAGCGGCACAATGAGGCCGCTTTCTTCGGCAACCGGAATAAAAATACCGGGCGGCACCAGCCCCTGTTCAGGATGCTGCCAGCGTACCAACGCTTCCAGGCCAATGATTTCGCCGGACTGCATATCCACCTGCGGCTGGTAGTGGAGCAGGAACTCGTTTCTTTTGAGCGCGCTGCGCAGCGCGCTTTGCAGGCTCAGGCGCTCCAGTGCCCGGGTATTCATTTCGACCGTGAAGAACTGGAAATTGTTACGGCCCCGCTCCTTGGCGCGATACATGGCCGTATCGGCGTTTTTCAAAAGCGTGGAGACATCGTTGCCATCGTTTGGAAACAGGCTGATACCAATACTGGCCGTGATCACCAGTTCCGAATGATCGAGCCGGAATGGTTTGGCCAGCTGTTGCAGAATCTTCTCCGCTACAAGACTGGCGTCTTCTACTGAATGAATATCGTCGAGCAACACCGTGAATTCGTCGCCACCGAGGCGTGCGACAGTATCTTCTTCGCGAACGGTTTCCTTGAGACGCAGCGCGACCTGTTTGAGCAGTTCGTCGCCTGCCGGGTGCCCGGAAGCGTCGTTGATCAATTTGAAATGGTCCAGGTCCAGGAACAGCAACGCAACCCGGCGGCTGTGCCGCTCTGCATGCAGCAGCGCATCTTCGAACCCCTTGTGGAAAGATGACCGGTTCGGCAGGCCGGTGAGAACATCGTAATGCGCCAGGTGGTAGATACGTTCCTCTGACAACTTCTTTTCGGAGATGTCGCTGAAAATACTGATGAACTGCTCGATTTCACCAGATGCGTCGCGTACCACTGAAATGGTCTGCCAGACCGGGATGATGCGGCCATCTTTGCATCGGTTCCAGATCTCCCCTTGCCAGACATTATCCTCTAACAGCGCGTTCCAGAATTCGGCGTAAAATTCGCGGTCCTGGCGGCCCGATTTAAGCATGTTGGTAGACTGACCGATGGCCTCGTCACCACTGTAACCTGTAATCCGGCTGAACGCCGGGTTCACGCGCAGGATACTGGTATCCCGGTCGGCAATCATGATGGCCTCGACGTTTTCATTGAACACGCTGGCTGCCAGCCTGAGTTCATCTCCGGCGGATTTGCGTTCGATTTCCAGCGCTATGCGGTTGGCAAAAATACCCAGTACCGGTTTGACCCAGTGTTGCAGCGACAATGGTTTGGTATCCATGACAGCGACCAGGCCCATCAGCTTGTTGGACTGCGAAATGAGCGGCACACCGAAATAGCTGTCGATACCCATCTGTATCAACATTTCATCCTGCGGGTATTGCCGTGCAGCATCCTGCGGCACCAGCTCCATGTCCATGTTCAGCACGTCCTGGCACGGCGTGCCCTCCAGGTCGTATTCGAAGTTGTCGACGAAGTCGCCGCCCGCGCATACTGCCAGTGTCCGGATAGAGCGCTGCGTGTCATCGGCAAAGACACCGACGAACGCAAATGCAGTTCCGTACAGGGTGCCAAGGTCTTTAACACAAGTGCGAAAGAACTCTTCACCGGTGACCAGGGCGCCGGCCCCGACCAGCGCGCGCAATGCATGTTCTGTATGTCCGCGCACTTTGATTTCCGCTTCCAGCGCCGCATTGCTTTCCTGTAACGCCCGGGTGCGTTGTGCGACGTGTTCTTCGAGCTGCCGGCGGATTTTCTCCAGGCGGGTGTAGGACAGGAGGCGTTCATCGACCGCGGCAGCCAGGATCAGCGTGGTTACCACCACTACACCCATGAAGCCCTGCAACAACAGCAGCGATTCGTTTGCCGAGCCCCGCACAAACGGTCCCAGCCCCTGCAGCGTGGCATAAATGGCAACGCTGGTCAGTGCGACAATGAACAGGGTTGCAGCGTGCTGCCGGAAGCGGAAAGCGGTCCAGATCAGAAAAGGAATAAAGATGAACGACATCGGGTAATTGTTAGCGCCGACATAAAACCAGTTGCTAAAAACCAGTACAGCACAAGTCACCGCGCCGGCTGTCAGGGCCAGCAACTCCGTTTTTCGGCGCGCATACAAGTAAGTGTCGGGCCACTGCAGCCAGGTCAATATAAACGGAGTCAGTACCAGGCCACCAACCGCGTTGCCCAGCCACCACGTGCCCCACAGCAGTGTAAAGGACTGTTCATTCACCGCGCCTGCAGTGAGTAGAGTGCCGACACCGACAGTCGCACTGATAGTGGTTGCCATCAAGACAACAGCAGTGAACAGTGCGACATGCCGGACCTTTCGGAACGGGTAGCCGTTGGCGAAACGTAGCAGGAGGTACCCGGCCGTCAGCGCCTCCAGGGTGTTGCCGGTAGCGATACCCAGCGCCGGGAGCACAGCTAAACCGGTAGACAGGTTGGCAACAAAAGCCCCGGCGAAAATGCCCGGCCAGGCGCGCAGACCCAGAAAAAGAATGGCGGCAATGGCAATGCCGGTGGGTGGCCACACCGGACTGGTGTTGGCCTGCTCAAAAGCGAGTGAAAGCCCCAGGCTCGCCGCCAGGTAATAAACCGTTGCAATGAGAAACCACGATAAGGGGAGCTTTAGGCGGTCCAACAGATCAACTTCCTGTCTGGTTCAGTGGATCATATAGGTAACGAGTCTATCGGCCTGTTGCTGACAGGACTTAACCTTATTCCCGTAAAACAGACAGGGTAGGAACGTATTAAGAAACGGGGTCTGTCCCCTGCGGGAGCCATGCGCCGGAATTGTCCGATTGACGCAAGGTATAATTGTACAATCTTGATATTGGTCGCTGTAACGAAGTACTCTACAGCAGCTGGTAAAGGGAAATAGTATCTAAGGGATGGAGCTATGACACAAAGCGCCCCTCTGGCGGTGATCGCGCTGGTTTTGTTGCTGCTCACCGGGTGTTCCGGAAATGATGACGAATCCGCCGGCTTGGACAGGCTACGGATCTCGGTGGTGCCGGGCCAGTCGGAATCTGTATTACGCAAGCGTTTCACGCCGCTGATGGATTACCTGTCGCAGGAGACGGGGCTTCCCTACGAATTCATACCGGCAAAAGACTATCAGGATTTCCTGGAGCGGTTTCACCGCAATGAATTCGATCTGGGTCGCTTTGGCGGCTTCACTTTTATAAAGGCGCGATTGGAGGATGGGGCGCGCCCACTGGTCATGCGCGACGTGGACGCGCATTTCGCCAGTGTATTCCTGGTAAGGGGAGATAGCGAGGCCACCTCCATCCGGGATTTCGAAGACAAGGTGTTGGCGTTCGGTTCACGCCTGTCGACATCGGGGCATTTGATGCCTAGACATTTTCTCGTTCAGCAGGGTATCAATGCCGAAGAATTCTTTTCCGAGGTACGCTATTCCGGCGCGCATGATCGTACCGTGGAATGGGTTATCAACGGCCAGGCCGACCTGGGTGTGGCTAACGCCGCCGTGGTTGCCCAACTGCTGGAGTGGGGCAGGATTAACCCGGAGCAGATTCGCATCCTGTGGAAAACACCGCATTACGCCGACTATGTCTGGGCGGTGACTCGCCGTGTTCCGCAGGCTGTCTACGACCGGCTTCTACAGGCGTTTCTACAGCTGTCGCCGGATATACCGGAACAAGCCGAAATACTCCATGCCGTAGGCGGGCAGCTCTATCTGCCGGCTGTTAAGGAAGATTTTTATGCACTCGAAGCGGCCGGGCGTAGTCTGGGGCTCATCGACACTACGAACACGCCGGATGAAAAGCACTAGCGATCTCGAGGCGCTGCCGCGCTACGTCTACGGCATTACTACTGTCGTGACGCTGCTGGCGCTGTTTCTGATCGGGCACATCTATTTGCAATATGAGAAAATGTCACAGCTCGACCGGCAACTAACGACGCTCCACCTGCCGGCGATCGTCGCCCTGAATGTCATTGAACATGAACTCAACGAAGTTGAAAAGAATGTTATTCGATCCGAGTTGTCGGTGCTGTTAAAAGCGGCTGAAACGGGTGTTCAGCAACCTCGTGGCGCCATTCGTGATCAAGTCAGCAGCCACCTGCACCTGATCAGTACGCGAGTTAGCACCATTCGGGACCTGCAGCATGGCAAACCCGGAATCGTGTTCGAGTCTTCGACCAGACAACTGCAGGCGAGTATTAGCAGACTGGAGAACACGCTTGAGGAGGTACAAGACGCAGATCCCGACGAGGCCGGCAGAGTATTCGCTGGTGTATTGACGCACACCCAAAATCTGGTTGAACAACTCAGCCGGCTTCATCTCAAGGAATCGGCAAAAATCGGCGACGAACTGTTGCTGATGGGACAGTCGAACGCCAGGAACATAGGCGGCACCGTGGTACTGGCCCTGTTGATTGGAGGCATGGTGGTCGGCAGGTTGGCCTTCCTGCTGCGCAGTTCGCTGGCGCAAAAAAAAGAGTCGGATTCGAAGTTGCGCCAATACCGTGACCATCTGGAAGAAATGGTCGCCGAACGCAGCCGCGAGCTGGAGGCCAGCAACCTCGAACTCGAATCGTACAGTTATTCCATTGCCCACGATCTGCGAACGCCACTGCGTGCGGTAACGAGTTTCAGCCAGATCCTGCAAGAGGATGCGGCGGACAAGCTCGATGACGATGAGAAGCAAAGCCTGGAACGTGTTGTTAGAGCCGGCAAGTACATGGCCCGGCTGATCGACGATATCCTGGAACTGTCGCGCATTTCCCGTACCAGGCTGGAATCCGACAGCTTTGACTTGAGCCGGCTGGCGCGGGATATCGCCTCGCGGCTGGACGTAGCCTGTCCCGGTCGGCGCGTGGAGTGGCGAATCCAGGATGGTTTGGAAGTCAGGGGTAGCCGCCTGTTGCTGGAAGTTTGCCTGGATAATCTTTTTGGCAATGCCTGGAAATATACTGAAAAAGCCGATCCGGCATGTATCGAGTTCGGTGCCATCAAGAATAATGGCGAGATCGTATACTTTGTGAAAGACAATGGCGTCGGTTTTGATATGCAATATGCAGACAAGTTATTCAAACCGTTCCAGCGCCTGCACAGACAAGAGGATTATCCCGGAACCGGTGTGGGGCTGGCCACCGTTGAGCGCGTCATCCGACGCCACGGCGGGAGTATATGGGCCGAGAGCGAGGAAGGCAGAGGCGCAACATTCCTGTTTAGCCTTCCATCCTGAAGAGGTTGCGCCGCTTGTCTATTTGATTATTTGGCCGAAGTTGTAACTGAGCGTAAACATGGTAGTGACATCGGGGGTAACTTGCCCGACGTTGGTCGAACGCCGGCCATTCCAGTCTTCGTGCAAAGGTATTGCAAAGCGTAGCTGCGCAGACAGCTTTCGGCTCGCCTGCCAGCGTACGCCAGTAATTGGGGTCCGCCAGATATTGGCTATTTATGTGCTCTAACACCATTCTTGAGTGGTCCACTGTAGGGCTGGCTATTTAGGCAAGACGATCGCGTATAATCAGGAAAATACTACTGACTGAGAGAGGAGATATCAGATGGCGAGAAAACTGGAACTGGAAGAGTACCTGTACCGGCGTGCGATTGAGATTATCGAGTCTACCGATACAGATGAGGACAAAGAAAATCTGCTGTTCCAGGAAGTCTGGCTTCCTTTGGCGGACTTGTACAAAGACAGAATCATTGCCCCCAAGTCCGAGGGTAAGGAATAGCAGGAAACTTAACAGGAGCGGTCTCCTGACCGCGATGGTTTTGTGCAACCGCCAACAATCGCGCCGAAGGACGGCGCTCCTACAGGCAGTCAGCCATGCCCCCTGTAGGAGCGGCCTTTTATGCCCTTTAGGGTGCATGGCCGCGATAGCCTGTCTACCGTTCCTGCCCGAACACCCGCACTTCAATGACGTCACCGACGTGCGCAACAGCTGCAAACAAAAATCGCGCCGAAGGACGGCGCTCCTACAGGCGGTCAGCCATGCCCCTTGTAGGAGCGGCCTTTTATGCCCTTTAGGGTGCATGGCCGCGATAGCCTGTCTACCGTTCCTGCCCGAACACCCGCACTTCAATGACATCACCGACGTGTGCAACAGCAGCAAACAAAAATCGCGCCGAAGGACGGCGCTCCTGCAGGCGGAGCAGGGCAAAGCCGCTGCAATCCCTGTGCGCAGTAGGGGCAGTTGACCGGCACTAATTTGACGCATTGCGCGCATCGGAGTGGGCATAAAAGGGGCGCGAAAGCGCATAACGGCCGGTTAACAAAGGATATTAAGCCCCGGCCCTGATCTGGCATAGCCTTTGCAATATTTACCATTAAAGATGGCGTCCAGATGTAAGTCTTGCCAAGCAAGAATAAAAAATAGGACGCAGGACAATACGTCGTGGATGGCCCAACTTTATTGCGGATCCCTACAGGAGCGGCCGAGCCATGACCATATTCAATCAATACCTGAACCGTTACGCTGAATCGAGGGAGGAGGAGTACACACTCCAGGAATACCTCGATATCTGCAAGAACGACCCCTCTGCTTACGCCTCAGCAGCCGAACGCATGCTGCTGGCCATCGGCGAACCGGAACTGGTGGATACCCGCCAGGATCCTCGACTCAGCCGACTGTTTTCCAACAAGGTCATCAAGATCTACCCGGCCTTCAAGGAATTCTATGGCATGGAAGAGACCATCGAGAAGATCGTCTCCTACTTCCGGCATGCCGCGCAGGGTCTGGAAGAAAAGAAACAGATACTGTATCTGCTTGGCCCGGTCGGTGGCGGCAAGTCCTCGCTGGCCGAGAAGCTGAAGTCCCTGATGGAGCAAAGCGCGTTCTATGCCATCAAGGGGTCGCCCATCAACGAGTCGCCGCTGGGATTGTTTTCGCCAAGCGAGGACGGAGCGATTCTGGAAGACGACTACGGTATTCCACGTCGCTACCTGAGCGGCATTATGTCGCCCTGGGCGATCAAGCGCCTGCACGAGTTCAACGGTGATATTTCCAAATTCAAAGTCGTGAAACTGCGTCCTTCAGTACTGCAGCAAATCGGCATTGCGAAAACCGAACCGGGTGACGAGAACAACCAGGATATTTCCTCCCTGGTCGGCAAGGTGGACATCCGCAAGCTGGAGCAGTACTCGCAGGACGATTCCGACGCCTACGCTTACTCGGGCGGCCTGTGCCTGGCCAACCAGGGGCTGCTGGAATTCGTGGAAATGTTCAAGGCTCCCATCAAAGTGCTGCATCCTTTGCTGACCGCAACGCAGGAAGGCAACTACATGGGTACCGAAGGCCTGTCGGCTATTCCCTTCGATGGCATCGTTCTCGCCCATTCGAATGAATCGGAATGGCAGGCATTCAAAAACAACCGCAATAACGAAGCCTTCCTGGACCGTATTTACATCGCCAAGGTTCCGTATTGCCTGCGCGTCTCCGAAGAACTGAAAATCTACCAGAAACTTCTGCACAACAGCTCACTGTCCGAGGCACCCTGCGCACCGGATACCCTGGAGATGATGGCACAGTTCGCGGTGCTGTCGCGTCTCAAGGAACCTGAAAACTCCAGTATCTTTTCCAAGATGCGTATCTACGACGGCGAGAACCTGAAGGACATCGACCCGAAATCCAAGTCCTACCAGGAGTACCGCGACTACGCCGGCGTCGATGAAGGTATGACCGGACTGTCGACGCGTTTTGCGTTCAAGATCCTTTCCAAGGTGTTCAACCATGACCACTCGGAGGTGGCCGCCAACCCGGTACACCTTTTATACGTACTGGAAAAGCAGATCGAGCAGGAGCAGTTCACGCCGGAGCTGGAGGAACAATACATCTCCTACCTGAAAGGCTACCTGGCATCAGAGTACGCCGAATTCATCGGCAAAGAGATCCAGACAGCTTACCTCGAGTCCTACTCAGAATACGGTCAGAACATCTTCGACCGCTATGTGACCTATGCGGATTACTGGATCCAGGACGAAGAATACCGCGACCAGGATACCGGTGAGAGCTTTGACCGTTCGGCACTGAACGAGGAACTGGAAAAGATCGAAAAGCCTGC
>Ga0316191_10000307_pt1 | contig 30766 bp, 26 predicted proteins | sample Eddworburr2cm_MG_FD_204928 | JGI IMG/M metagenome (GOLD analysis project Ga0316191, IMG submission 204928) | Coastal sediment microbial communities from Maine, United States - Eddy worm burrow 2 cm | ecosystem: Environmental > Aquatic > Marine > Coastal > Sediment | place: USA: Maine...
CGCCGGTTCTACCCTGCAACACCCGACATCGGCTGCGCTTCGCTTACTAGGCAGCGGTCGAAACCGAATCAGCATCGAGTCCCGCGGGGCTCGCTCGACGGATAGCACAGTCTCCGCACGACCATGGACATTATGACCGAACGGAGTGACAAGAACACCGCCTTGGCGCGTCCTGGTCTACCGGATCGCTGTTGGAGTATCGCGATCCGGGTTAGCCTGGGGGCCGTCGGAGACTCGATGCCCGGAGCGTTAGAGCGCGAGGTGGTAGTCGAAGGATCGACCCAACGCCCACTGCGAGCGCTGTTTGCCGATCTGGCCGAGGGTCGAACCGCGGCGCTCGAGGGGCTCTACGACGCCCTGGCCGGCGACGTCTACGGCCTCGCGCTGTGGCGCACCGCCTCACCGGAAGACGCCGCCGACGTTCTCCAGGAGGTCTTCATCCGGGTGGCCCAGGCGGGCCCGAGGCTGAGTCGAATCCGGGACCCACGGGCCTACGTGCTCCGCATCGCCCACCGCGCCGCGATCGACGTTCATCGTCGGCGGCGGCGGCGAGCGGAGGAACCCCTCGAGGACGTCCACCTCGTCGAAAAGAACCCCCGGGCGAGCGAGCTCGCCCTCGACGCCGAGCGCGTTTCTGAACGACTTCGGGACCTACCCCCGGAGCAGCGCGAGATCGTTTACCTGCACGTCTTCGCGGGCTGCTCGTTTGCGGAGGCCGCCCGGACCGCCGGCATCCCGACCTTCACCGCGACCAGCCGCTACCGTCTGGCGCTCGAACGGCTGCGCCGTCTGCTGGGAGCGAAATCATGACGAACGACCACCGGAACCCCTTTCCCGGGCTGCGGTCCACGGTGCCTCCCGGTGAGCTTCGGGAAACCGTGCTCTCGGCCGCCCGCGAGGCTCTTGCTGCCGAGACCCGACCCACGGTATGGGATCGGATCTGGGAAAGCCGCACCCTGCGCCTGGCCTGGACGGGAGCGACCGCTGCTCTGGTGCTGGGCCACGTGGTCGTGACGGTCCAGCCCGTACGCCCCACGGCGGCCCCGACCGGCGAGTCGGCCGCTGCACGGCAAGACGCTGACGAGCTCCACGAAATCGTGGAGCTTCCCCGCGTCGAACGCATCGCCATGGATTTCGAAGTCGCGCCCAAAGAGGCGTCTTCGCCGGTAGAAGAGACCGGCACCGATCCTTCCATGAACGGAGACCCATCATGAGTCGACCAAGAACGATCCGTCGTGCCCTGAGCGTCTCGGTGGCGACGGCGCTCGTCGTGTTTCTGGCCGGATCCCTTGCCGTGCGCGTCACGGCTCGCGGCGAGGTGGAACCGGCGGCTGTCGCATCATCTGTCCCGGCCCTGCCGCCGGTGCCGGCCGCGGCGACCGTCCCGCCTCCCCTGCCCCTGAGCGTGGACGACCTGCCGACCCCTTTCTGCTGGGGGTGCGCGAGGAATGCGTATCGTCCAGCCGAATTCCAGATCGACCTCGACTACCTCGCCCCACTTGGCGATGGACCGGTGAATGCCGCGTTGTGGTTTCGTCGGTTCGCGTATTCCGACGGCGCGCGACTCCCGGAGAACTACGCCGCTCGACGGGTCGGCCGCGAGGTCAACGGCCGGATGTCGAAGGCGCTCGCCGGTAACGACCCGCTTCTGCTCCAGGCCGAACCGTGGGTCGATCAGGCCCGGTGCAGCTTCTACCCCGACGTTTGGAAGTTCACCGGCATCGCCACCTCCATCCCGAATCTTCTGTTTGCGATCGACCTGGCGCGTTCATGGGTCGCCAGGGGGGACCTGGCGGAGGATCGTGCGCTTGCCCGGGAGGACTACCGGCGAGCGATCCGTCTCGGGAGGCTCCTGCTCCAGGACGACGTCACGATCATTCAGGATCTCGTGGCCATCGCCTGCATACGCCTGGGCGCGGAGGCACTCTACGAGGAGGCTCGCCGCGAGCGCGATCCCGTGATGATGGTCGCAACGTCGCTGGTCCTCGCCGACGTGGACGCGATGCGTCATATGGCCGCGAGGCGAACGACGGTTTCCGAAGGCGTTCTCCGCGGTCTGAGCCGCGGCTGGCTCGGTGGCTGGAGCCTGGAAGTGAGCGACGAAGACGTCGAGGCCCTCGCCGACCACGCGCGGAAGGCCTCCGAGCGCCGCTACCGCCTGGAAGCCCTCATCGTGCTCCGCCTCGCCCATCATCTCGGAACGGCCAGTCAGCGACAGGCTGCCGGGGACGTTCTCCGTGAGTTCGCCGCAGGAGAGGACGACTTCCTTGCGGAAGCGGCGCGTTCCGCCCTCGAGGAGCCGGTGACCGATGCCGAGGTGGCCATGCAGAGCGAGGACCAGGGATCCTGATCTATCGCTCCGGGGTCTTCGTGCCGGTGTCGGACGGATTCCGATCGCCGGCCGGAGGCTCGGAGATCCCGTAGAGGTACCGCTCGCCGCGCAGGATCAGCTGGTCGCCGACGATGGCAGGCGAGGCCGAGAAGGAGTCGTCGAGACGATTGCGGGCCAGGGCCTCGAGCTCGGCGCCGCGGCGAAGCACCAGCGTCGTCCCGTCGCGATCGACGATATAGATGCGATCGGCGGCACCTGCCGGCGAAGCGTAAACGTTCCGGATGCCGGGCAGACGCGCCGGGCCGAAACTCGTATCGCCGGTCTTGGCATCCACGCAGGTGAGAAGGCCCTGGTAGTGCTTCAGAAAACACAGGGTGCCGCCGTACAGGATCGGCGACGGGACGTACGGCGTGTCGCGATCTCGAGTCCAGACCACGGCGTCCGTCCCGGTGATATCGCCCTTTGCCCCGGTGAGCCGGATGGCCAGCATCGCTCGCGTCTCGTAGCTGTTGGCGACGTAGACGATGCCGTCCGCGGCCAGGGGGGTCGCCACGACGTTGCCCGAGAGGCCACCGCACTCCCAGATGAGGCCCCCGTCCTTCAGGTCGTAACTCCGCACCCGACGCGTTGCGGCGACGATGACCTGGGGCTTACCGTCGACCTCGACGATCAGAGGCGAGGACCACGACGTGATCTCGTCGCGCTCGACCTTCCATCTCCGTGTCCCGGTTCGCTTGTCGAAGGCGACCAGGAACGACTCTCCCTCGTGGTCCCAGTTCACGACGATCGTATCGCCGTGGAGAGCCGGCGAGCTGCCCTCGCCGTGGCCGTGCTTGACCTGCATCTTTCCGAGATCCGCCTTCCATGCCACGTTGCCTTTCAGATCCAGGGCGTACAGACCACCGGAGCCGAAGAACGCGAAGACGTGCTTGCCGTCGGTGACCGGTGAGGCGGATGCCCAGCTACCGGTCACGTGCGTGCTCTCGTGAGGATGGAGCGTCCGGACCGTCTTGTGCCACAGGATCTCTCCGTCGCGGCGATCGACCGCCAGGACGGTGAGCTTGTGCTGACGGGAAGGCGGCATGTTGTCGTGGGCGCCGTGCGGGTGTCCGCCCTCCGTTTCGATGGCCTCGCCGTGAGGGATGGCGGTCGTGATGAAGATCCGATCGCCCCACACGACGGGCGACGAGAGCCCTTTTCCGGGGATGGGGGTCTTCCAGCGGAGGTTGTCGGTCTCGCTCCACGTGACCGGCGGGGAGCCCCGGGGCGCGACGCCGGTGCCCAGCGGACCCCGCCATTGGGGCCACGGATCGGCGGCGGCGGGCTCCCCCGCCAGCCCCGGGAGCGACAAGACCGCAATCGCAACAACGATGGCCGCGGTAATCTTCATTCCAGGAATGATAGGCGTTTTCGGAACTCCAGGCTGAATACTCCGCCATCCCGGGCGGTCTGCCCGTACGACCGTTGCGAAGGCTGGACGTGGACGATCGTTCATCGTACGTTCAAGATCCGGTCATATCGCGGCCGTACGTTCCCGGGTGACGACGAACCGCGGGAGGAACTGGTGATGACCTACAAAACGTGGATCGGTATTTCGGTGCTGGCGCTGACGCCCCTGGTGGCCGGGTGCAGCGACGGTGACGGCGTCGTGACCCCGACGGGTAACGACGGCGCGCTGTCGGCCAGTCAAATGGCCGACGTGGCCATGCAGTCGGATCTGGTGACCGAGCAGATCCTCGAGGCGGAGCTGAGAACCATGGACACGTCGTCTGCGAGCGATCACCCTCCCACGGGCACCGTGACCAAGGAAGTGACCTTCAGTCGCACCCGGCCCTGTCCCGGTGACGGCACGTTCCACCTCGAGGGCACGATTCGCCGGACGTACAACTTCGACACCCACGTCATGGAAGCGGAAAGCTCCGGGGTCCGCACGAGGACCGACTGTGTCTTTCCCAGGGGCGACATGACGATCACGGTCAACGACTCGGCTCACTGGGAGACCGACCGACGCCGGGTCGACGGTCTGCCTGACGGTCCACAGACCAGCCACTACTACGGGTCGACCTCCGCGGTCCGGAGCGATGGCGAAGAACGGTCCTGTGAGTACGACATCACGATCGTTCGCAATCCCGACGCCCACTCCCGCACCCTCGACGGCATGATCTGCGGGACCGAGGTGCACCGCAGCGTCACCTGGAGCCACGGCGAGTAGGGTTCTTCCCTCTCGCAAGCTCCCATCTGGACTGCCCCGGTCTTTTGGCCCTGGGCCGAATCATGGTATCCGGGTACCGGGGGTTGCGCCTTTCGACGGTGTTTGCCGTCCGAGGCAATGCCGGTTCCAACACAATCCGGGTGCGAGGGTCGTCATGGACCTCGTGCCGAGGCAGATTTCGGTCCTCACTCGCGGCCGGGTGACCAGGAGGAGGCAACGTGGGCGGGTTTTTCGGCGTCGTATCCAAGGATGACTGTATAGCGGACCTTTTCTACGGGACCGACTACCACTCGCACCTCGGCACCTCGAGAGGCGGGATGGTCGTGCGACTCAAGGAAGGCTTCAAGCGCAACATCCACGACATCAGCAACACGCCGTTCCGCACCAAGTTCGAGGAAGACCTGCCGAAGTACCGCGGTCGCATGGGTCTCGGCGTCATCAGCGACTACGAGGACCAGCCGCTGCTCGTCGCCTCCCACCACGGGCGGTTCGCCATCGTCACCATCGGTCGTGCCGACAATCTCGATGAGCTCGCCGAGGCCTGCCTCAGCCGGGATTCGACCCACTTCAGCGAGCTGAAGGGCAACGAGTTCAATCAGACCGAGGTCGTCGCCGCCCTGATCAATCAGAAGGAAACTCTCGTGGATGGCCTGCGGCACGTCCACGACAAGGTCAAGGGCTCCTGCTCGGTCCTGCTGCTCACCGATGATCACGCGATGTACGCCTCCCGGGATCGTCTCGGGCGCACGCCGATCGTGCTGGGACGCAAGAACGGCGCGGTCGCGGTCACCTCGGAGACCTGCGCCCTGCCCAACCTCGACTACGAGATCGACCGCGAGCTCGGGCCGGCCGAGATCGTGAAGATCACACCTGACGGGATCGAGCAGCTCTCTCCCCCGGGCGAGAAGATGCAGATCTGCGCGTTCCTGTGGATCTACTACGGATATCCGGCCTCGAACTACGAGGGGATCAACGTCGAGATGGCGCGCAACCGCTGCGGCGCCGCCCTGGCGCGGGCCGATGACGTGAAGGTCGACTACGTCGCCGGGATTCCGGATTCGGGGGTCGGCCACGCCATCGGCTACGCCTCCGAGGCCGGCGTCCCCTACCGCCGCCCCTTCGTGAAGTACACCCCGACCTGGCCTCGCAGCTTCATGCCCCAGGAGCAGAGAGTTCGCGACCTGGTGGCGCGAATGAAGCTGATCCCGATCCGGGAACAGATCGACGGCAAGCGGCTGCTGTTCTGCGAAGACTCGATCGTTCGCGGCACCCAGCTCAAGGACGTCATCCAGCGCCTGTTCGATCTCGGAGCCGAGGAAGTCCACATGCGACCTGCGTGCCCACCGCTGGTGTGCAGCTGCAAGTTCCTGAACTTCTCGCGCTCGAGATCGGAGCTCGATTTGGCCGGCCGCAAAGCCATCTCCGACATCGAGGGCAAGAGCCCTGCCGACGTGTCCGAGTACGCCAACCCGAGGACGGAAGCCTACGCGGCCATGGTCGAGCGCATCCGCGAGCGTCTGGGACTGACCTCGTTGCGCTACCAGACCCTGGGCGCGATGGTGGAGGCCATCGGAGTCCCGCGGGACAAGCTGTGCACCTTCTGCTGGACGGGCGAATCACTGTACGAAGACGAGTAGCGAGTCTTTCGGATACAATCCCCCGGTGACCGAGAACCAGCCCACCTCCGCCTGGCGTCAGTTCCCCAGGTCTTTCTGGGTCGCCAACGCCATGGAGATCTTCGAGCGCATGGGGTGGTACGGCTTCTACGCCGTTTCCACCCTCTACCTGACCAACTCCGTTGCGGACGGCGGACTCGGCTTTTCCTCCGAGGACCGCGGCGTCATCCAGGGTCTGGCGACCTTCTTCCTCTACCTCTTCCCCGCGGTATTCGGCGCCCTTGCCGACCGTTACGGGTTCAAACGGATGTTCCTGGCCTCGGCGGTCGTCATGGCGCCCGCCTACATCCTCCTGGCCGCGCCACGCACCTTCTGGGGATTCCTCGGGGTTTACTTCCTGGTGGCCGTGGGGCACGGGATGTTCAAGCCGGTGGTGATCTCGACCGTGGCCAAGACCACCGACGAGAAGACCGGCTCGATGGGCTTCGGCATCTTCTACATGATGGTCAACATCGGTGGCTTCCTGGGGCCCATCGTCGCCGGCATCGTGCGCGGCTGGGACTGGAAGTACGTCTTCTGGGCCTCGGCGGGATGGATCGTGGTCATGGGCATCGCGTGCCTGCTGATCTACCGCGAACCGCCGCGAGACGCCGAGTCCGAGAGCCGGAGATCGCTCCGAAACGTCTTCGGCGGCATGATCGAGGTGGTGGGCAACGCGCGCTTCTTCATCTTGATCGCCGGGCTGCTGTTCATGCTGGTGATGGGATCGAAGTGGTGGAGCTTCTCACGCGTTGCGCTGGTGGCCGGTACGTGGCTCGTCCTGAATCTACTGCTCGACGCGGCCTTGCGCGCGGCACGACGCGATGCGTCCGCCCCCTGGCATCTGCAACCCATGCGGATCGGTGAAGGTCGGTACCTGGTCTTCCTGCTGCTGATGGCCGGGTTCTGGGTCTCGTTCAACCAGATCTTCATGACGCTTCCCGAGTACATCCGGGACTACGTCGATACGAGCGATCTGATGGGGATCGTCGAGACGGCGGCCGCCTGGATCGGCGCCGATATGGCGACCTGGAATCGGGCCCTGCTCGAAAACGGTCAGATCAAGCCCGAGTACCTGATCAATCTCAACGCCGGCGCGATCATCTTCTTCCAGGTGCTGATCTCCTGGTTCGTACGCAAGACCTCGCCACTGACCAGTATCATCCTGGGCGTTGCGGTCACCGTGATCAGTTTCTTCATCTACCTGGTGGGTGCCTCCGGCTGGGTCGTCGTGGCGGCGATCCTGGTTTTCTCCGTGGGCGAGATGCTTGCCAGCCCGCGTTCGAAAGAATATGCGGGCCGCATCGCGCCGCCGGACAAGGTGGGCATGTACATGGGCTACTTCTACTGGTGTGTCGCGCTCGGCAACCTGTTCGGTGGCCTGCTGTCCGGCGTGACCTACCAGTACTTCGGACCGAGCGGTGTTGATCGGCCCGACACGATGTGGATCATCTTCGCGGCCCTGGCCGCGACCACCGCGATCAGCCTGATCGTCTACAACCGCGTCGCGGTTCCCTCACGCGACAAAGCGCCCTCGTGAACGACTCGAAGGCCGGCATCCACACGAGGTATCTCGAGCCGACCTGGTTCCTCGACTCGGATCACCCCACGGTGTTGAGCTTCGCGCGGGAGACCACGCAAGGCGCGAGCGACAACGCCCAGCGGGCCGTTCGACTGTTCTATGCCGTACGCGACCGGATTCGCTACGATCCGTACACCTCGAACCTCGAGCCCGAGACCTACAAGGCGAGCCTGATCGTCGGGCTAGACGCGAGCTTCTGCATCCCGAAGGCCATCCTGCTCGCCGCCGCCGCACGCGCCCTCGGTATCCCCAGCCGCCTGGGGTTCGCCGACGTGCGCAACCACCTGGCCACCGAGCGACTCTTGCGCCTTTTTCGTACCGACCTGTTCGTGTTTCATGGCTACACCGAGCTGTTCCTGGACGGGCGGTGGGTCAAGGCGACTCCTACCTTCAACGCCTCATTGTGCGAGAAATTCAACGTCAAACCCCTGGAATTCAACGGTCACGACGATGCGTTGCTGCACCCCTTCGACCGTGAGGGGAAACGATACATGGACTACGTGCGGAATCGAGGCAGCCACGCCGACATGCCCCTGGAGGAGATGGCCCTTGCGGTGCGGGAGGTCTACCCCCACCTCTTTGACGACGAGGGTCAATGGCTGCGGATGTCCGAGAAGACAGGCGATTTCGAGAACGAAGCCGAGGCCGAGGCTCGGAGCGGTCGCTGAGGCTCGGAGCGCCCGCGGGGCGTGACGGCAAAGCCCGGGTTCGCGGAAACCCTCCGATACTTGCTAGAATTCCCGGGTTCCAAACTCAGGCTGAAGGAGAAAGCATGTCGAAGAAATGGATCACCATCATCGCGTTGTCGCTGCTCCTGCCGCTCTCGGCAGACGTGGTTGCCGACGAGAGCGCTCAGGAGGACGTCTTGAAGCAGATCGAGGATCAGATCGCCAAGGCCGAGATCGACACGTCCAAGTCGGACTGGCGCACCAAGCTGCCCGCGCCGACCGTGGTCGACTTTCCCGCCGGGAAGACCTACGTCGCCAACATGACCACCAACAAGGGTCCGATCGAGATCCGCCTGATGCCCGACGTGGCCCCGATGCACGTGACGAGCTTCATCTACCTCACCAGCATGGGTTTCTATGACGGCCTCGCCTTCCACCGTGTGATCCCCGGATTCATGGCCCAGGGCGGCTGTCCGCTCGGCACCGGCACCGGCGACCCCGGCTACGAGTTCAGCGGCGAGTTCAAGCCGGGCGTCCGGCACGACAAGGGCGGCCTGCTTTCCCAGGCCAATGCCGGTCCGGGCACGGACGGCAGCCAGTTCTTCCTGACCTTCGTTCCGACGCCGTGGCTCGACGGCAAGCACACGATCTACGGAGAGGTCACCAGCGGGATGGACACCCTGAAGGCGCTCGAGGCGCAGGGCTCGCCCAACGGCCGCACTCGCGAGCCGCTGAAGATCGAGAAGGTCACGATCGAGGTCAAGTAAGGGCTGCTTCCGCGCTGAGAGCGGGGTCGATACCGACGCGGCGTGCCAGGTCAGAGGTGAACATCCCCTCCGGATCGAGGCGTCGCTTGACCTCCAGGAGTTCCTCGTAGCGAGGAAAGATACGGCAGAACTGGTCTGGCCGCAGGACCTGGTCCTTGGCGAGATGGATCTTGCCGTTGCGCCTGGCCGTCGCGTCGATCAGGCGATCGACCGCCTCGCGGCTGGCGGTCTCGTGACGTTTCTTCGGGTGAAACTCGAAGTTGAGACTGTAGCCGTCTTCGGAGAACGAGATCATGCAGTCGTCGGACTTGTGGACCCGCAGGATGGTCGTCACCGGCGGGCAGGGTGATGTCTGGCAGATTCCCAGCAGCTCGACGATTGCTTCGCGTGCATCGGTTCGCGGGAAGGAGAGCTGCACGGTGTAGCCACGCGGCCCGCAAACGAGATGGGCCGGCGGCACGGTGAAGCTGGCCTCGAAGGCGAACCGAAGGAAGAGCTCGCTGTTTGACGATCGCCCCATTCGGTACGTCAACCGGCTCAGCGCATAGTACAGCCGGTTGAATGTGTACATCATGGGCCGCTGGGCCTGGAGCATGAGCGACAGGATCGGGCCGAACTTTTCGTGGAGCGCGAGACCGAATCGGCGGTGTCGCTCGAGGCGGTCGTATCCCGCATCGAGATATTTCCGGCGCTCCTCTTCGGTGTCATCGCGCTCGAGCCACTTGGCGCCGTGGATCACGGAGCGCCCGATTCTAGGACCCCGGGCATAGGCGTCGACCCACACGACGGCCGCGTCGTAGGTCTTTTCGATCCCGACCATTCTCTCGAGCAATACGTCGACGTTGGTCGCCGGGATACGATTAATCTCGACGAAAGGCGAGGGGATCGGTGTGAGCTGGAGGGTCGCGTCCAGGATGACGCCAAGCATACCGATGCCGCCCACGACGGCGTTGAAGAGCTCGTGTGAGCGGTCGATGGAGATCGTCTCACCGTTGGCGGTCAAGAGGGTGAGACGCACGACCTGGTGAGCGATGCTGCCGTAACGCCACGCGTCCTTGCCGTTGACGTTGGCGCAGATCGCCCCCGCGACGCTGGAGTGCGACTCGGTCGGGCTGGCCGGAAGATAGAGACGGCGGAGATGGATCCGCTTGTAGATGTCGATGAGTCGCGCGCCCGCCTCGACGGTCACCTGGGCGGACTCCTCGTCGAATTCGAGGATCCGGTTCATGTCTCTCATGTCGAGCAGGGCGTGGCCGTCGTTGAGCGCCAGGTCCCCGTAAGTGCGCCCGGCGCCACGCACACAGACCGACATGCCGTTTTGCCGGCAGTATTTCAGTGCCTCACGGCACTGCTCGACCGTCTTCGGACGGGCGACGAGCGAGCGCGTACGGATGGAGCCGACCAAAGAGTCCAGCTCTTTCCATTCCATGAAGCTCGGAGGGGTCTGGGTTGTTGAGGCCATGGTCGATCTTCCGAGTCGTATTGGGCCATGCATGATACACCCAGCCGCGCCCCCGACTCGGGACCTCTCGAGGAGATAAGCGTCGCACGAGAGGGCCGGCCTCTCAGGTGACTTCCTGCGGGTGCTCTCTCCTAGTAGTCGGCGAAGTCAGCAACCTGGACGAACCGGATGTCCGGCGCCCCGGAGACGCCCGCGTGCTGCATGGTCTCCTTGAGCTCGGGCGAGTCGAGGAACGCCCGAAGGGAGTCCATGTCGTTGGCCTGGTGATAGATGGTGACCTGGTTCGGATTCCCGAGCCCCTGATTGACGGCGTGGCCGATGATTCCGCTCTGCTTGCGAAAGCCGTCGAACTCGTCGTAGGCCACGCGCCACCGGTCGTAATCCTCCACCGTGTGGGTGACGATGATGCCCGGGAGTTTCTGGTCAGGGATGAAGTCCGCGGACTTCGGTGTCATGAACCTGATCGTCGGAGGGCCTTCGACGCCGGCATTCTTCATGACGTCGGCGACCGCCGGGCTGTGGATGAACGCCTTGAGCTTGTCGGCGTCGGTGGCCGGGCAGTAGACGTAGACCCAACCGGGATCGTCGGCCCCGCGATTGATGTGGTGCCCGAGGCAGCCCGCTTCCACGCGAGCCGGTGCGTCATCGTCAAACGCTTTCTTCCACGCGTCGTACTCGGCAACGCGGTGGAAGACGAGGATAGCGACAGGCGCAATGGAGTGAATCATCGTCTTTCTCCTGATTTGGTTCGTCAACAGCCAAGGCCCCGCACGAGCGAGACCCGATCCCTGCTTTCATTAACGCACGGACTCGGCCTCGCGGGCAAGTAACCTGCAGCCAGGATCGGGGAGAAAATTGATCTACGTCAGGCGATCGCGGACTTCAACCAGGACGTCAGTTCCGCATCGCTCGGCATGCGGCCGGATACGACGACCTGGCCGTCGATGACCAGGGCCGGGGGTGCCATCACACCGCGCTGGACGATCGCATTGATGTCACTGATGTGCTCTATCTCATACGGGATGCCGAGCTTGTCGGCGGCGGCCCGGGTCATCGCCTCCAGCTTGTTGCACTTGGCGCAGCCGGTTCCGAGAACTTCGATCTTCATGCTCGCTCACCTCTTTGCCATCTCAGAATTGAATCCCCAGGGTATAGATCACGGTCATGTAGATCCCGACGACGACGAAGACGACGCCGGTGAGCCTGCGGGCCCAGCGTTCCACGACCGCGAGCCTGTCGAAAGCCCTGGCCACGAATCGGGCCCCGAAGGCGACCAGGACCGCGAAACCGACCACGGGCAGTGCGGTCCCGGCCCCGTACAGGGTGGGAAACAGAACGGGTGAGTCGAAGCGAACCGCCAGGGGCACGAGGCTGCCGAAGAACAGGGCCGCCGAGACCGGGCAGAACGACAGCGCGAAGAGCGCTCCGAGAGGGGCCGCCCCCCACACGCCCTTGGATTGCAGACGTTCGCGTAGCTTCTCTCCCCTTCTTCCCAAACCGGGCAGGACCGGACGGATCACCTCCAGCAGGAAAACTCCCGCCACGATCAGGACCGGTCCCAGGATGCGGTTCATGTGTCGCTGCAGGAATCTCGACACCTCGGGCATCGACAGCAGTCCCATGACACACACGAACCCCAGGGCGACGTACGCGACCGTTCGCCCCACCGTGTAGAGCAGGCCTCCACCGAGCACGTGCCTCGGGCTGTCGACCCGCCGGCCAAGGTAGGAGATCGCCGCCACGTTCGTCGCCAGCGGGCACGGGCTGATCGACGTCAGGATCCCGAGCCAGACCGCGGAGCCGGCGCTGATGAGCGCCTCGGGGAGTCCGGTCACTCCAGGTACCCCTGAACCGATTTCTGGACGTACTCGATGAACCGCGGCTCGTCCCGGACCAGCGTCCACGCCTCCTGCAGGACCTCGTGGCGAAGCACGTCCTCTCCCTTTCGCTCGACGAGCACGAGGGAGCTGCTGACCAGCTCGAAATCCGTGACGAAGTGCTCGTTGTCCGGCTCTTCCGTATTGATGACCTTCCACTGCAGCGTACCGGCCTCGAGCTGGTCGTCGAAGTTCTTCTCGAGCGCCTGCTGCGTGTAGGACTCGATCGTCCGGCAGGTGTTGCACCGCCGAGTCCCGTGGAAGTAGTAGAGAACCACCTCGGGCTCGGTGCTGGCCGCACCCTTGTCTGCAACGGGTTCCGAGCTCGATACTGCACTGTTCTCCGCGGACAGCCACAAGGCGAGGCCCGCCACCGTCACGATCGCGAGGACCGCAAGCATAGTCATCCGGATTCTCGTGCGCATGTCTATCCCTCCCATCGTCAGCGTTGAGTCAACTTGTCGTGAAGAGCGCGAAGCCGGGTGCGGTAGGCTTCACGGACCTCGTCTTCCGATGATTCGAGCGGCTTGACCGGGATCAAGTCGATGACCTCTTTGGCGCGCATGTTCGATTCGAAGAAGGTCTTCACGCTGCCGTGAAGCATACGGGAAAGCGCGTGCCTGGTGGCCTGTTCGTCAAGGCCGAAACCGGCGCCGAGCTTCTCCAGCTCCTCGAACTGGTACCAGAAGTAGGTCGGCCCCATCGCGGTCAAGATCGCGTAGGCTTCGAGCTGCTCGTCGGGCACCTCGGGGCACTCGCCGAGGACTCCGAGCCATTCGAGCAACCCTGCCTTGTCGTCCGTTCCCAGCCCCTCGGACAGGGAAATCGGATTGAACCCCGATCCGACGATCGAGGCCGCGTTGGGGATCATCCTGGCAAGACGATCGAAACCCCCGAGCGCGCTGTTCAGAGCCGACAGCCGTATCACCGGCGCGAGGGAAATGAAGACCGTTTCCGGTCGGAGGTGCCGACCGATTTCCGGTAACGTCTCCTTCATTGCGGGCGGGTGGAGGGCACCGAAGACCACATCTTGACTCGCCGGCTCGGCGATGTCGGCGCCGGTCGTGCGAATCCCGGAAAACCGTTTCGCGAGCGTCTCGAGAACGCTCGTGTCCGAGTCGCTGACGACACATGTGGCGGGGCTCTCACCGGCGCGTTCCAGCCCGCCGAGCAGGATCCGCGCGACCCTGCCGCCCCCGATGAATCCGATCGAACGTGAGCTCATGGCGACCTCCTTCGCGGGAACACCTCCCGCAAGGATCCCGGGTGTGTCAACCGAGACGCCCGTAGATCAGTCCCGTGATCGTGGCCACGATCACGATGATCACCGAGAACGCCGCGGTCTTCTTGATGCCCATGACCTTGATCAGCACGAGCATGTTCGGCAGTGACAGGGCCGGTCCGGCGAGAAGCAGCGCGAGCGCCGGGCCCGGAGCCATGCCGTGCTCCATGAGTGCCTGCGTGATCGGCACCTCGGTCAGTGTGGCGAAATAGAACAATGCTCCGACCACAGACCCGATCAGCGTCGCGGTCAGGCCGTTGTCGCCGACGAGCATCGCGATCTGCTTGTCGGGCAGGAGCGCCGAGATGAAACCGACGACAAACACGCCACCGAACAACAGGGGCACAAGCAGCTTGGCGAAATCCCAGGTGTTGCCCATCCAGGCACGGAACTCGTCGCGTTCGATCCAGCGCCAGGTCATCACCACGACCAGGAGGGCCATCACTCCGGCCAGGTACCATCGCACATGGTGGACCTCCATGACCCAGCTTTGCTTTTCCTCGATGCCTGCGATCTCTTCCTTCGAGAGCGTGATTCGATCTCCGGCTCGCACGCCCTGTCCGGTTTCCTGGACCTGGATCATCACCTCGTCGTGCATCTCCTGCAGCACCACACCGCGAACCTGACTGCCGTCGGTGCGATGAACGATGGCGTCTCCGGGGTTAAACCAGTCGCTGAACACCAGGAAACCGACCATCGCGGCCAGGAGCAGGGCGTTCTGCCAGACCGGCCTGGAGGCGGCAGGCGGCGCCGGCATCTGCGCCGCCGCTGCGATCTTCTTGCGCTCTTCTCCCCGGAACAGGGTGGCCATTCCCAGCCCCACCAGGACGGCGAAGACGATCGCTCCCAGCGCGCGCCAGATTCCCAGCTCGAAACCCAGCACGCGCGCCGTGAGAAAGACCGCGAGAATGTTGATCGCCGGACCCGAGTACAGAAACGCGGACGCCGGCCCCAGGCCGGCTCCCAGGTTGTAGATCCCGGCGAACATCGGCAGCACGCTGCACGAGCAAACCGCCAGCACAACGCCGGCGATCGATGCCACCGAGTAGGCGGCGAACTTGTTCGACGCGGGTCCCAGATAACGCATGACCGCTGCCTGGGACAGAAAGGTGGTGATTCCCCCGGCGATGAACAGAGCCGGCACCACGCATGCCAAGGTGTGGTTTCGGGCGTACCACTGCAGGAGCTTGAGCGCCTCGAGGAGCGCGTCGATCACCTTGGGGTCGGCGAGAGGCAGGTAATAGGCCAGGCCGAAGACTGCGGCCATGGCCCCGAAGATTTTCCATTCGCGCCTGGAACCCACGCCTCGAACCTAGAGTCGATGATCTCGACAAACGGTCGTCACATGACGAGTCAACGGCTGCATCGAGCCCGTCTTGCCGGTGCAGCCGCATTCTGAACCTTTTGAACGCAATCGAAGAAGCCCAGGACACAGGGTGTCTTGAGTCGATAGAAAACCTGGAGGCCGCGCTTGTCGTCCGCGACGATCCCTTCCGCTTTCAGGAGTGCGAGGTGCTTTGATACCGTCGAGATGTCCGCACCCACCATGTCGCGCAGCTCGCAGACGCAACGTTCCCCTTTCGAGAGCTCGTCCACGATGAATAACCGGGTCGGGTGGGCCAGGGCCTTCATCATCCGGGCCTTGGCCTCGTAGCGGGCGCGTGCCGTTCCCTTGAGCTTCATGGTTCTCCTTCGACTGCTTGGCAATTTAGCCAAGTAGTCGGCAAGTAGCCAGCCCAATTCAAGACGGATCGGGTCGTCAAATCCGCTCCGGCTTGACTTCGCCCTCTCGAGGGTCGTTTGCAGCAACCGCGCCAGAAGCTCCTACCGCGAGGTTACCGTTCGACGGACCGGTCGCCCCGGTCCGCTGTTCTGCCCTTTCGTGTTCTCGATGAATGCGGCCGTGGTCTTCGTGGCTGTCGCGCTGGCGCCTAAACTGGCCTGAGGGACCGAGGAACGACGAGATAATGGCCGCGCTTGCGTCGCTCCGCAGGCAGTGTACAGTGCTGCTCCACCTGTTGTCCTCACCCCCGGCCCGTCGTGGGCGGCGACGACGCGAGGGAGCCCACTTGGCCGGGAATCCACTGACCCAAGAGCCTGCAATGCTGCCCCTCGTGACCGGCGGCGACGTCCTGCGAGTCTACCTCCGTGAGGTCGGCCGGGTCGGGCTCTTGACCCGCAAGGAAGAACAGTCGATCGCCCGCCACATCGAGCGCGCCGAGCGGCGCCTTTTGAACGCGCTGTCCCGCACCTCCTACGCACAAACCGAGGTGCGTCGGCTGGTGACCGGGACTCCACCCGCCGACCTCGCCGGACTTTCGATCGGCTCCGGACGTGCCCGCGAGACCGCCGGCACACGGGACCGGCTCCGCGAGTCGCTCGTGCGTTCCGAGCGCCTGGTGACGGGGCTGGCCGACGCCCACCGGGATCTCGGCGGGCAGCGCAAGGGCTCGGCCGCGCACCGCCGTGCCGCCGGCCGGGTTTCAAGAGCCCAGGTGAGATTCAGCCGTGAGTTCCGCGACCTGCGCCTGACCGACGCCTGGTTCGGCGCACTGGCGAATGCCGTCTGCGAAGCTGACCGGGAGATCCACTGCATTCGGCCGGCGCGAACGGCAAGCCCCGGAGCCCGCGCCGCGAACGGAACGACGGGAGAGCGCGAGAAGGTCCGCCGCATCGAGCAACGCATGGGCATGAACCGCGAGCAGCTACGCGGGTCGGCAGCGATGATCGAGCGCGCCCGCCGGGAAACCCACTACTGGAAGGGCAGGCTGGTCGAATCGAACCTGCGGCTGGTGGTCTCGATCGCGAAGAAGTCGGTGAACCGTGGCGTGGGCTTTCTGGATCTCATCCAGGAAGGCAACGTCGGCCTGCTGCGCGCGGTGGACAAGTTCGAGTACCGGCGCGGCTACAAGTTCTCGACCTACGCGACGTGGTGGATCCGCCAGGCGGTAACACGGGCCGTAACTGACCAGTCGCGCACGATCCGCGTCCCGGGGCACATGCAGGACCGGATCAAGCAAGTCCTGCAGGTCCAGACGATGCTGGTGCAGGAACGGGGCTGCGAACCCCGCCCCGAGGAAATCGCGGTCGAGCTGGGCATCCCGGTGGCCGCGGTGCGGAAGCTGTTGCGTGTCGCCCAGTTCCCGATATCGCTGGAGCGGCCGATCGGTAGCGAATCGGACGACCGTCGCGTGGCCGACATCCTGAAGGATGAGTCCACGCCGTGCCCCGCGGCATCGGCGCTACGTGGCGACCTGCGCGAACGGACTCTCCTGGCGCTCGACTCTTTATCGGCTCGCGAGCGCAAGATCCTCGGGATGCGTTACGGGCTCGGCGACGGCCGCGTCCACACCCTGGAAGAGGTGGGCCGCTCGTTCCTGCTGACGCGCGAGAGAATCCGCCAGATCGAGGCCGCGGCGATCGAGAAGCTCCGCCGCCGCCCCGATGTCGGCGTCCTGCGCGACCTCGTTTCCGAATAGCCGCGCTAGGAAGCCCGCCCATAGCGCAGGCGAGGCCGGCGACTCGGGCGTCTCGGGCGATTCGGGGTCGGCCGCTCCACCGGAAGCGGGATGCTGTCGATCCCGTCGACCGTGCGGCGGGGGATCGCCCCACCGACCCGGCGCTCGACCTCACGCACCATCGAATGGTCCGCGGAGGTCACAAACGTGTACGCCTTCCCCTCGCGCTCGGACCGGCCCGTGCGGCCGATCCGGTGGGTGTACGCGTCGGGCGTATTCGGCATGTCGTAGTTGACGACGTGCGACACCTGTTCGATGTCGAGACCTCGGGCCGCGATGTCGGTCGCCACGAGGACGTCGAACTGGCGCTTGCGGAAGCCGTTCATCGCCCGCACTCGCGCACCCTGGGACATGTTGCCCTGTAACGCCACGGCACGGTGTCCGGAGCGGTCGAGCTTCTGGGCCAGGCGTTTGGCACGGTGCTTCGTGCGGGTGAACACGATCGCCGATACGAAATCGTCGCTGGCGAGCACGTGCTCGAGCAGGTCGGGCTTGCGCCGTTCATCGACCGGATACAGAGCGTGCTCGATCGTTTCGAGGGGCCGTGTATGGTTCAGCTCGACCACCCAGGGATCACGCAGCAATCGGCTGGCCAGTCGTCGGATCTCCTTGGGCATGGTTGCCGAGAACAGCAGATTCTGCCGCCGCTCGGGGAGCGCGGCCAGGATCCGACGAATGTCCGGCAGGAAGCCCATGTCGAACATGTGGTCCGCCTCGTCGAGGACGAGGGTCTGGATCCGGTCGAGCCGCACGGCGCGGCGGTTGAGCAGGTCCAGCAACCGCCCGGGGCAGGCCACAACGATCTCGGGGCCTTTCCGCAGCTCCGAGATCTGGGCGTTGAGGGAAACGCCGCCGAACACGGTGGCGACCTTGATGCTGGTGAAGCGGGCAAGCAGGCGGATCTCCTCGCTGATCTGACTCACCAGCTCACGGGTCGGCGCCACGATCAGCACCTGCGGCTCGGAACCTCCGCGGGTCGCGAGCAGTCGCTCGAGCAACGGCAGTGCGAAGGCGGCCGTCTTTCCGGTGCCGGTCTGGGCCAGGCCCAGGATGTCACGGCCCTCGAGGGCCGCGGGAATCGCCTGCGTTTGGATCGGGCGCGGCTCGGTGAAACCGGCCGCGTCAATGCCGCGCTGGATCGAAGAGCTCAGATCGAAGGCGGCGAACCCGGTCTCGGGCTCACGGTTGGAGTCATGCATTTACAGATGTCCTTGTCGGCGGCCATGACGGCCGGAATCCCGGCACAGCGGTCCGCCGCGGTCCGACCTACACAACAGCAGCAGGTGGGGAGTCGAGTTCAAGCGGCGCGATCCTTGGCAGGAGATCCTGTTGTGCGCCGCTGGGCCGTAGAGGTCGGCCGTTCAGGTTTGCCGCACAGAACATAGCATCCCGACGGGGTTCGCGCCAATCTGCCCCAGCCGGCCTGGCGGATCACCGGCGCGAATCTCGCCCATCTCCGCCGCCGAATAGCAGATAAAGCACAGGCATGACGATCAGAGTTGCCAACATCGACGTGATCACGCCGCCGATGAGGACCGTCGCAAGCGGACGCTGAACCTCGGCCCCGATCCCGGTGTTCAGTGCCATCGGCAGGAACCCGAAGCTCGCGACGAGCCCGGTCATCAGGACCGGCCGCAGCCGTGTCTCCGCGGCCTCGCTCACCGCGACCTGGAGCTGTGTGCCGCGCTCCATGAGTTGCCGGATCCTGGATGCGAGAACAAGCTGGCCCAGCACCGCCACGCCGGACAGCGCCACGAATCCGACGCCGGCGGAGATCGTGAAGGGCAATCCTCGCAGCCACAGAGCGACGATCCCCCCGACAGCAGCGAACGGCACCCCGGTGAATACGAGCCACGCGTCCCTCGCCCGTCCGAAGCTGAAGTACAGCAGCACGAAGATCAGCAGGAGCGCGAGCGGAACGACGACGAGAAGGCGCGTTCGCGCCCTCTCGAGATGCTCGAATTGCCCGCCGAAACGAACGTAGTAACCGGAAGGCAGCTCAACGTGCTCCTGGATCTTTTGGCGGATCTCGGACACGAATGAGCCCATGTCTCGATCGCGGACATTGCTCTGGACGGTGATCCGGCGCTTCGCCCACTCCCGGCTGATCGTAGCAGGGCCGTCAATGACCCGAATGTCGGCCAATCGTTCGAGCGGTAGACGCTCACCACCGGCCGTCGTCAGCAATATCCGACCGATCCCCGCAGGATCATCCATGAACCGCTCATCGATGCGAACCGCCAGATCGAAGCGTCGTTGCCCCTCGACGATCTCCCCCACTCGCCGGTTTGCCATCGATTCAACGACTTCGAGTACCTCCTGCGCCGGGATTCCGAATCGCGCGATCGCCTCGCGGTCGACCGTGATCTGCAACACCGGAGCTCCGGTAAGCTGTTCGACAGTGACGTCCGCAGCCCCGGTCGTCCCCTCCACCACGGAGCGGATCTCGTCGGCTTTTTCCCTCAGTACTTCGAAGTCGTCGCCGAAGAGCTTGACCCCGACGTCCGCACGGATGCCGGCAATCATCTCGTTCATTCGCATCTCGATCGGCTGGGTGAAGACCGTGCGCATGCCGGGCATGCCTTCGAGCTCCGCGCTCATCTGCCGAACCAGCTCGTCTTGCGTTCTCGCGCGACTCCATTCCTCCCTGGGAGCCAGGGTCATGAACACGTCCGACAGCTCCAGTCCCATCGGGTCCGTCGCCACCTCGGCGGTGCCCGTCCGGGTCCAAATGTGTGCGATCTCATCCGGAAAGCGCTCCAGCAGGAGACGCTCGATCCGGGTGCCGTATCGAATCGATTCATCGAGCGAGACCCCTGCCAGACGCACCGCGTTGATCACGATGGACATCTCCCGAAGCCGGGGAACGAATTCCGATCCGAGGCGCGTGGCCAAAAATATGGCGCTCATCAGGGTCAACCCCGTGAGCACCAGCACCGGGACCTTGTGCCGCAGCGCCAGGCCCAGGGCGGGTCGATACGCCCGTTTCAGCCGGCGTGTGAGTCGGGTCTCTGCGCCGTGGACGCCTTTACGCAGGACAACGCTCGCCAGCGCGGGGACGAGAGTCATCGAGAGAACCATGGAGGCGGCCAACGCGAAGATCACGGTCAAGGCCATCGGACGGAACAGCTTCCCCTCGACACCCTCGAGTGCCAGGATTGGCAGATAGACGATCGCGATGATCAGTTCACCGAACAGGGTCGGCCTACGTACCTCGACCGCGGCGTCGCGGACAATCTCTCGCACGCTGCGGCCGTTGTCTTCCCCGGACAGATGACGACTCGCGTTCTCGACCATGATCACCGAGCTATCCACGACGAGCCCGAAATCGATGGCCCCGAGACTCATCAGGGTCCCGGCGATCCCGAAACGCAGCATTCCGCTGAACGCGAACAGCATGGACAGCGGGATGGCGGCAGCGACGACCAGCCCGGCCCTCAGGTTACCCAGGAACACGAACAGCACCGCCACCACGAGCAGCGCGCCCTCCAGCAAGTTATTGCGAACGGTACGGAGAACCCTGTCGACGAGATCGGTCCGGCTGTAGACAGTTTCGACCTCGACCTCTGCAGGCAGGCTCGACCGCACCTCCGCCAGCCGGCTCGCCAGCCTGCGGGTGAGCTCGCGGCTGTTCTCTCCAACGAGCATGAAGCCGAGTCCCAGGACCGCCTCGCCCTCGCCCTCCGCTGTGACCGCGCCCCGGCGGATCTGGTGGCCCTCCACCACGCGAGCCACATCATCGACGAGAACCGGGACCCCGTTCCGTGCCGCCACGACGATCCGCCGAATCTCGTCGAGACTCGTCACCAGCGCGACACCCTGGATGGCCTGCGCTTCGCCTCCGCGGTCGACGAAGCCACCCCCGGCGTTGGCGTTGTTTCGGATCAGGGCATTGGCGACATCGTCGAGAGTGAGATCGAACTTGACCAGCATGTCGGGATCGATCACCACGTGATACTGCTTCTCGTATCCGCCCCAGGTGTTGATCTCAGCGACGCCCGACACCTGCATCATCTGCGGCCTGACAACCCAGTGGTGCAGCGTCCGGAGCTCGGTAACGGAGAGCGTTTCGCTGCGGAGCAGGTACTGGAACACCTCACCGAGACCCGTCGAGACCGGACCCAGGGACGGCCGCTTCACGCCGGAAGGCAGCTCGACGGACTGCAACCGTTCCATCACGACCTGCCGCGCGAGATAGACATCGATCGTGTCGTTGAAGATGGCAGTGATCTGGCAATAACCGAATTTCGAAACCGACCGTACCTGCTCGAGGCCGGGGAGGCCGCCGATCACCTGTTCCAGGGGAAACGTGATCTGCCGCTCGACCTCGAGCGGGGACAGCGACGGCGCCACCGCGTTGACGGAAACCTGGACGGGGGTGGTGTCGGGAAACGCGTCGAACGGCAGTTTCGCCAGCGACGTCAACCCGAGAGTGATGAGCAGACCCGTAGCGACAAAGACGGCCAGGCGATACCGCAGCGAAAGGTCGATGATTCTGCTGAGCACGGCTATGCCCCGTCCGGTCGCACAACCTCGCAGCACCCGGCTCCGATGCTCTCGCGAGAGAGCTCCGTCCTCAGCAGGAATGCTCCCTCGGTGACGACCGGGTCCCCCGTGCGAAGCGCCCCTCGGACCTCGACGAAGTTGGCGTCCGACCGACCCAGGGTCACGATCCGGGGCTCGTACAACCCTTCTCCGATGCGCACGAAGACGACCGATTCCTCATCGACACGCTGGACCGACCCCACGGGGACGACCAGAGCATCCTCCGACTCGTCGACTCGGATCGACGCGCGTGCGAACTGCTCCGCGCGTAGTAGACCCGCGGGGTTGGTGACCTCCGCCCTGGCAGCCACCGTGCGGGTCTTCGGATCGACCTCCGAGGCGATCCAGGTGACGGTGCCCGCGAACTCCCGTCCCGGAGACCCATCGAGCCGGATCGTCACGGCCTGACCGTCGCGCAGCGCCCCGGCGTCCGCCTCTCGAACCTCGAGCACCGCCCACATCAGCGACGTATCGACGATCGTCGCAAGGGACACTTCGCTGGTCGCGAACGTGCCGATCGTGGCTGGACGGCGCACGACGGTCCCCGCGATCGGGGAGCTCACCCGGAACCTGCCGTCGGAATCCGACTCGGTCGCCCCGGCGATGCGAAGCCCAGCCTCGATCGCATACAGCTCGGCCTCCGCCCTTTCCAGCACCTCGCGCGCCAGCTCGACCTCACGGGCGGATGCGATCTTCTGTTCACCGAGCTCCCGTTGTCGTTCGTAGTTTGCTCGCGCGACATCCATGCGCTCGTTCGCGGCACGAAGCTTGCCCTGCAGGTCGCCGACCTCTGCGCTTTCCAGCACGAACAGCGGCGCGCCTTCGTTCACGCGCTCTCCTAGATCGACTTTAACTTCACGCACGACACCCGGGACCGACGCGCGGATATCCGCCAGGCGGTTCCGGTCGAATTCGATTCGCGCCGTACACTCGATGTCGATCTTTAGAGCGCCCGGCCGCGCTTGCTCCATCTCGATTCCCGAGGCGCGCTCAATCTCCGGCGACCGGAAACGGATGCGCGTTCCCGGAACGAACGCTGGAGACCCCACGCCCATGGGCGGATCGACCGGATTGCATGATGGACAGACCGACTCCGGGAATCCGTGCCCGGCGCACCAATCACCCGACTCCATGTAAGCATCGGTAAGGGTCGGATTGCACTTCGTGCACTTCGACTCGGGAAGCGCGTGTTCGGCACACCAATCGTTGGCGACGGAAAACTCGACGCCTTCGCCATCGGGAACAACCGTTCGCTGTGGTTCCGATGGATCGCGAGCACAGCCCGCCAGAGCCACCAACAGATACAACGCCAGGATGGCGCACAGACTGAAACTCAGTTTCAAGGATCCTCCTCCCACGAAGACGCCGGACGTCACGGCCCTCACGCCTGTGGCGTCGGCCGCTGGGCACCTCGATGACGAACTCGGGAAGCGTCAGGCGCGTGGAGGGTGGAAAACGCCTTTGGAGAAGACGAGCGGGCGCAAGGCCGGAATGGGCGGAGCAACGACCTCGATTTTTCGAGTCGTGTTCGGCACTGCGAAAGGTAACAACAAGGCTGACGATGCCCGCGGGCAGCAAGTGCACTCATCACAAGACGACGGGCACGTGCCGCCGGAGGAATCGCCCGGGCATGGCTCGGAGCAATCCCCTTTGGGAGAGGCAGCCTCGACAACCTCCGCAACCCCCGCCAGGGAGGCCACGAGGGCGACGAGCAGGACCACGACGATGAGCCTGAACCGCAGGTATGTCACTTCAGGATTATGGCGCGAGCCGCGGCCAAACGCAATGTCTCACGCCCGCCCAAGAAAGATCGTGTGTCGCGCGCCTCGGCGCTCGCGCGAACGAACCATCTCGCTACGCACGGTGAATCCGACCTCGGCGAGCCGATTCTCGAAGACCTTCGAAGCCTCCGCCGACCAGACCGCGAGCAGACCTCCCGGATTCAACGCCCGCCGGATCCGCCTCAAACCGGGGCGATCGTAGAGTCGGTCGTTCGATGCCAGACACCAGGCATCGGGGCCGTTATCCACATCGAGCAGGATCGCATCGAAGGGCTGCTTCACATCCCGGAGGTAGTCGACCACGTCGGCCACGTCCACCACCACCCGCGAATCGGCGAGTAGATCGGTCTCCGACTGAAAACCGAACTTGTGATTCCAATCGACGATCGTCTCGAAGAACTCGACCACCACCACCGATGCCCCGGGGGGTAACACATCGAGCGCCGCAGCCAGGGTAAAGCCCAGCCCCAGCCCGCCGATCAGCACTCGCGGCCGGCTGTTGCCCGTCAACTCCCGCGCGGCGAGGTCGGCCATGGCCTTCTCCGATCCTGGCGCGCGTGTCGACATCAACGCCTGGCCGTCGACATCGATGTAGTAGTCCCCGGCGTGCAGCGACAGGGTCATCCGCATCCCGTCGGGGGTGGTGGTCTCGGCCAGCAGCTCGGGTCGCTTCACGTCCTACTCGAGAATATGGGCGATGAGGATTCTCTGGCGTTGCGGGAGCTCGTTGTCGGTGCAGTGGTCGCGGTCGATCGTTTCGAGTTTTTCGACGAGGGTTGTCTGCTCGAAGACGTCTTCAGACGAGAGGACGTTCAGAGACGTCTCGGTGAAGTTCAGGTCGCAGGCATCGACGATGGGCGGATTGACCAGCTCGACGGCCCGGCGGTGCAGGAGCGGCGCTCCGTAAGTACGGCAGATCAGCGGCCGATACCGGTAGATACCACACTGTCCGTCAACGTCGAGCGCCGGACACATCTCTCGATCGGCCTCCCGCGTGCGAGCCGAGAGCTCGGCCCGCCTTTCGTCGGGGAAAGTCGCCAGCCCGCGGCGAAGGAAGGCTTCCTCGACCCGGGTGATCGAGAGTCGTGAACGGCAACAGTCGCTACATCCGGCTCGGCACTGCATCCGGGCAGCGTGTCGCTCGTGAAGAGCGGCAAAAGAAGCATCCGTTTGTTCCGCCAGCGCCGCGAGGCGTTCGATGGGCTCGTCTTCTCGTTTCATGCCGCGGACAGCTTATCAGTTCCTCAGCGACGTCCGCGTCGTCCGCCCCTTCGGGACAGCCTCGCGAGCGAGGGCTCAGGCCGAGCTGGAGGCTGACGAGGTATCCGCATGCTCCCCTTCGAGCGATCGCGCGAACAGGTCCTCGATCGCCTTCTTGCCGGCAGCAGACAGGTTGCGCGTGCCGGTTGCGGAGAACGTACCGCAGGGAAGCTCCGGATTGCTGGGCTCCCACGCACCCCCGATCCAGCTATACCAGCGGTCCTTGTCCTGGTCGAAGATGTGGACCTTGCGGTTGAAGAACTTTGCCAGCTCGACACCCCAGCCGGTGCCGCCTTTGACGTGGTTGTCTTCCACGATCCAGCCGACGGCGAACAGCTCATCCGATCGCTTGACAACATGGAACATCGATTTGATGACCCGCCGCATGCCTTCGCCTGTGGCAAAACGCCGGCCCAGGGTCTGGAACACGAACTCCATGCTCACTCGACCCTCTCGCAGCGTTTCGTCATCGAGCACCTCGACATTCTTCGCGCGCTCCATCCGGTGATCCTGGAAGGACACGGTCGTCTCCGAGACACCCCATTTTTCGGCGACGGCGCCGAATTCGGATTCGGTGCCCTTGTGGCCGCCGTGAATCAGATGCATGTTCGATACTTTGTTCATCGCTCCGTCCTTGTCTGTGAGTGGAATCAGGGTGTCACCGGTCACTTCCGCCGGGACCCAGAGCGCCGCAAGATAGCACTTCCCCCGCCGCCGGACCAATCCCTCTCGCCAGGGCTTCGGCGTATCTCATGAATGCGATATCCTGACGCCGGAAAGGGCATGGATAGCCCCGGGCAATTCCGGACGGCCGCACAGCTTGCGCACGGATGTACTGTTGGGCGACGAACGGCACAATGGATCTGTCCCCTTCCTTCAGCCCACCGTCCACGTAGCCGTCCCGGTGCAGGACGAGGTCGAACACCTCGACGGATGTATCGACGCGCTACGACGACAAGACGGTGTGCGATTCACCGCGTGGTTCTGTGTCAACCAACCGGAGGCCTGGCAACTTGACCCCGATCGACGTGCCGTTTGCGAGGCGAACCAGACCTGCCTCCAGCTGCTCCGCGGGGTCACGGGCCTCGATGTCCGCATCATCGATCGCGCATCTTCGGGCCGAGGTTGGTTGCCCAAACGAAGCGGAGTCGGCCACGCCCGGAAAGAGCTGATGGATGCCATCTGTGCGGAAGCCGACCCCCACGATCTCATTGTCAGCCTGGATGCCGACACCCTGGTGCCCCCCGGCTACCTGCAATCGCTCGTGGCCGCATTCGCGCGGCACCCCGACGCCTGCGGCATCTCCGCGCGTTACTACCATCCACTCACCCAGGACGACGCCGTCAACCGCGCGATGCTGGGATACGAGATCTACATGCGCTTCTACGCGCTCAACCTGTGGCGCATCAAGTCTCCCTATGCGTTCACCGCACTCGGTTCCGCGATCGCGCTTCCGGCTCGAGTCTATCGGCAGCTGGGAGGTATGACGCCCCGATCCAGCAGCGAGGACTTCTACTTTCTCCAGAAACTGACCAAGCACGGCCGCGTGCTGCACTGGTCCGACGCTCCGGTCGTGCCGGCGAGCCGGAAATCCTGGCGCGTTCCCGTCGGTACGGGTCAAGCCATCGTCGCCGCATGCGAGGGCCGGCATAGCGACCGCTACCCGCTCTACGCCCCGGAGCTATTCGATCGGGTCTGCCGCACGACCCAGGCCTTTCCCGCTCTGTTCGTCAAAACCGTTGAAACGCCCCTTGACCGCTTCTTGCGCGACAAAACCGGCACCGACGACCCCTGGCAACCGCTACGGGAGAACCACAAGACGTTGAAGCGATTCGTCCGTGCCTGCCACGACCGGCTCGACGGGCTCCGCATCCTGCAGTACCTGAAGTCCGAGTACCGTCGTGCGCCGAGCGACGACCGCGCCACGCTGGTCGACTGGCTGAACCTGCACGGGCGCGTCTTGTCGGGGACCGAGGCAGAGGCATCACATTGGAAGTCCGTCCTTCAGGAACGACGGCTAATCGACCTGCGCACCTCGGAGCTCGAAGGGATCCGGCGGATGCTGTTCCGGATGGAAGACGGCTATCGAATAGAGGACGCCTGGTGACTCGGACACCCATCCCGCTGATTTGCATCCTGGGGCCAACGGCGGCCGGAAAGACCCGTCTGGCCGCTCATGTGGCCGTGGCCACGAACGGAGAAGTGATCAGCGCCGACTCTCGTCAGGTCTACCGACACATGGACGTGGGAACCGGAAAGGACCTCGAGGACTACGTGGTCGAGGGCCGTACGGTCCGGGCTCATCTCATCGACATCGTCGACCCCGGGTACGAATACAACGTCTACGAGTTCAAGCGGGACTGCGTTGCCGCCATTCGCGACATTCGTTCGCGTGACCGTCTCCCGATCCTGTGTGGTGGCACGGGGCTCTATCTGAGCGCGATCCTGCAGGACTACCAGCTCCTGTCCGCCCCTCCGGATCCCACGCGCCGGGCCGAGCTGGAGGCGACTCCCACCCAACAGCTGATCGGGGAGCTTCGATCGTACGGCCCTCTCCACAACACCAGCGACGTTCGAGACCGCAATCGCCTGATTCGTGCCATCGAGATCGCGGAGGCCGATCCCTCCACCCGCGCGCCGTCGATCGCGCTCGACTCCCTGGTCTTCGGACTTCGCTGGAGCCGCCGCACCCTGCGGGAGCGCATCACGCTGCGCTTGAGGGATCGCCTGGAGCACGGGCTGCTCGACGAGGTGCGCGCGCTACTGGAGCGTGGGCTGACCCATGACCAGCTCATCTTCTACGGGCTGGAATACCGCTACGTCACCGAGCACCTACGCGGCGACATCCCGTACGAGACGATGTTCGACGCGCTCAACGCCGCGATCCACCAGCTGGCCAAGCGGCAGGACACGTGGTTTCGACGCATGGAGCGCCAGGGCGTCGCCATCCACTGGCTGGACGCCGAGGACTTCCCCGAGGTCAAGGCACCCATGGCAATCCGCTCTTTCTTGTCAGGAAGATAGAACGTTCGCCGCTCGAGTTCGGACAGCCCCTACGGGCAGGTCCCGGTAATCTCCTTGGCGGTCTCGCCACAGGTGTTGCTGGGGGTCAGGCCGTTGCGCTCGCCTCCGGTCGCCAGTCCCCACGAGCTTTCCACCGCGACACCGTCGCCGCCAACGACGACGAACCACAGGTCGCCGGCGGGAACCGCGGCCCAGGCCTCCGGGTTGCCGATGCCGCAGACCGATCCGGAGATCGTGTAGGCAGATACCTGGTCGAGAGGACCGTAGACGATCTTCGCGCTCGGCGGCGCACATTGGTCGTCCCACGCGATGGAGATCTCGCTGCCGTCCGAGGTGACCCGATCGGCCAGCATCGGAGATCCGCCTGCCGAACCGTCCGGAACCGGCGGCGGGGTGGTGCTCGGCGCCACACAGGTCTCGTTGAGACACAGCTCCGGCGCGAAGAAATGCACCACGACGTTATCGACATACCAGTACAACTCGGCCTGCGCCTCGTAGTAGTGCCACCGGATCTCGACGTCCGGAGCGTCTCCGGCCAGAGCCGAGATGTCGATGACCTCGTGCACCGCGTTGGTGGTGGACGTGCCTGTGAAGCGCGCCACGTTGACCCACGCGCCGCCCGTCAGGGACGAGCGCACATCGACGTCGGCGATCTCGCCGGTGTCCGCCTCGAACCAGTGGTCGAACTCCAGCGTCACGATCGGATCGTCGACGAAGTCGAGCACCGGGGTGATGAGATCCTCATCCATGCGGTCACCGCCACCCGTGCAGCTCGAGTCGACGGCGGCCCAGGTTCCGGCGACCGGGGCGGCCGGGTTCGGACTGCCACAAGCAGCCGGATCGGCGGCGCTGTCCGCGTACCATGTGAAGCCGTCCGCGGGTCCACCGCTGCGAGATCGGTCGATGACTGTCCACTCCACGGGGATTCCGGTCGAGAAATCCTCGCTCAGGGTGACGCCGCTCCGCTCGGCGACGACCTCGCCGACCATCTGCTGGAAGGTCGCGGGCCAGCTGCCCTCGTTGGAGACCATGTCGACCTGGAACTCCACCGTCTGGCCGCAGATCAGCGTATCGGTCAGCTGGGCGATGACATGCGGCGGCAGTGTGGTTCCCGTAACACCGGGGGCCAGGTTGCCGACGGCCGCGGTGTCGTCGAGCATCGTGATGCCGGGAGTGATCGGGGTGACGTACACCACCGTGTCGGTCACCAGGTCGGTGCCGTCGTTCTTGACATCGACGCTGAACTGGACCTGCTCGCCCACTTCCCAGCGGTTGTTGCCGAGGCCGGCCGTTCCGGTCGAACAGGCATCGACCTCGAGCTGGTGCAGCTGAAACGCGGCGACGGGACCGCACTGCTGGGCCTGGAAGGTCAAGATCAAGTCCCAGCTCACCAGCTGACCGGTGTCGGCGCCAGCGTCGTCGGTGACCTCGAGGGTCCACGTCCCGGCCGATGAAATACCGTCCAGGGTGGCGAGGGAGCCCTCCGGCTGGTATCGCCCCGTGAACGGAGCGCTGCCACCCGTGATGGCGGCCGTGGCCTCGTCATCGAAGATTGTGTCGACAAAGTCCTCGCCGGAGCCACCGTTGTCGCTGGTCAGCTCGACCCGGATGTCGTTGGGCCCGATCAGGAAGATGTCCAGGTCGCCGTCGTAGGTGTGAGTGATGTTCAGGCGGACTTCGACGTCCAGAACCGTCTCGTCGTCAGTCACGTTCAGGACACTGGTGAAGGTCGTGTTATCGACAATAGGAAGTGGCGTGTCGGTGCTGGGGTACTCAGGCTGGTTGTTGACGCCCGTGGCGAACTCGTAGAGCTCCCCCAGGTTGTCATCGGTGGTGGCGTTGCCGGCCCCGTCCGAAGAGGTCACCTCGAAGACATAGACCGTGCACTCGTCGAGCTGTTTGACCTCGAGGTTGTGGGCCGTTACCAGGTCCTCGGCGACCAGCGTCGTTCCCGGGACGAGCTCGCCGTAGGTCACGCGGCTGTCGGAGGGCTCGTCGGTGTCCCAGGAAAAGACCGCGGAAGATCCGGTCACCGCGCCTACCTGCACGTTGCTGATCACCGGCGCAGCGCAATCCACGCTGGCGCTGTCTTCCCGGGGAACGTTCACCCCGCCCTGGCCGTCGTCGGCATCGACGTAGAGCACGGTGAGACTGTCCCCGTGGACGACCGAAAGAACGCCGTCACCGTTCACGGCGGCGGGTGCTCCGAGGTCGATGGTTCCGGTGAAGGCACCGGAGTCCGCCGACGTCTCGATCAGCGTCAATGTCTCGGGAGTTGACTCGGTGTCCGACCAGAGGGTGACGTCCTGGCTCCCGGCACCCCGGAGCGAACCGTCGCTCACCTCGACGGAGACGGTCCCGGAGCAGCTGTAGAGATCCGCGTCCAGCTTCACCGCGCCAGCATCGTCGAACAGCGAACAGGCCGGAAGGGGGTTCGTTCCCTGCTGGTTCATCGCCCAGATCGGCTGGATGCGGACTCCCCGGTTGGGACAGTTGGCACAGTGGTGCAGGGCAATCACCTTGTTGGTGACTCGCGAGAGAACCGGTGAGCCCGAGCTACCCCCCTCGGTGTCGCAGTAGTAGCCGATCTCCCCGACGGTTCCGCCGACGCATGCCGGCTCGTCCTGGGAGAAGACCTCGCAGAATCCGTCCGGGTTGTTCTGGTCTTCCGGGTGGGTTGAATACAGGCTGATCTCCTTGGGACGCCCACCGGGATGCCCCACGATGTAGATGAGCTCGTCGATATCCGCGAGCCGGTCATCGATGAGCAGCCAGCCATACGTGGACGCCGGATCTTCTTC
>Ga0316191_10000308_pt1 | contig 30754 bp, 24 predicted proteins | sample Eddworburr2cm_MG_FD_204928 | JGI IMG/M metagenome (GOLD analysis project Ga0316191, IMG submission 204928) | Coastal sediment microbial communities from Maine, United States - Eddy worm burrow 2 cm | ecosystem: Environmental > Aquatic > Marine > Coastal > Sediment | place: USA: Maine...
GGGCGTCGCTGGCTACACGTACGAGCCGCCGCGACGCGGCCTGATTCAGCTAGGTAACCTCCGAGTACGCACGCGATACCCGTTCGGACTGATCGAGAAGGGTTACCCCACGTTCGAGCCGGACGAGGCCGTCGTGTTTCCTCGTTTGCTCGATCATGTCGCTGCGCCGCCGGTGCAGCCCGTACCAGGCGATGCCACACCGACCCACAGAACCGGACGCGGAAGCGAGTTCGCCGGGAGTGTCCGCTTCTATCGCGAAGGCGACGAGGCGAGAGACATTCACTGGAAGCGAACCGCAAGCCGTGGCGAGCTCGTGGTGCGGGAGCATGAGCAGGATACGAGCTCCCTCGTCACTCTGACCATCGACAACGTGATCCCCTCGGGCACCGGTGACGAGCCGGCTTGGCAGGAGCAGTTCGAGCAGCGAATCTCGGAAACTGCAACGCTGGCTTCGGCCTACCTGTCGCGTGGGGTATCCGTACAGGTGCAGGCGAGCGGGAGTCAGTCGCCCATCGTCGGAGGTGGTACGGCTCCGGATCCCATCTGGCGGTTCCTGGCTCTACTGAAGGCGATCCGCACCGACACGCCGAAGCGGCGAAAACGAATTAGCGGCAGGTGGGCGGCATGAGATTCGCCTTCGCTCACAAGTTGGTCGCCTACATGTTCGCCGGCCTGGGGCTCATCGCCCTGATGCTCGGCACCACCTTCACGACGGTGGATTCGCTCATCGTCATGGTCGCCTTCGTGGCGAGCTGGTTCGCCGAGCCTCCTCTCATCGACCGCCCGGGCTATTCGCGGTTCTGGAACATCGCGGCGGTGGTACTTCTGCTCGTGCAGATCGCGCGCGGTGTAGGGGGCGAAGCCACGTTGACGGTGGGCGTCCAATACGCGGCCTTCTTGCAGATCTCGCGCCTCGCGCACCGAAAGACTGCGGCTGACTATCAGCAGATCGCGATCCTCGCATTCCTGCATCTGATCGCGGGAACGGTCCTGTCGTCCGGACTCGACTACGGTGTCGTCTTCTTCGGCTTCGTGATCGTCATGCCCTGGATGCTGACGCTCACGCACCTGCGAAAGGAGTTCGAGACCCAGCACGGCGTAGGCACCCCGATGCTCGAGGGGGAGCTTCAGAGTCATCAGCTCACGTCGGGTGCGTTCTTCGGAGGGACGACACTGCTAGCTCTGCCGTTGTTTGTGTTGACGGCGGCCATGTTCTTCGCGTTTCCGCGCGTTGGCTTTGGGTTCTTGTCGAACTTCGGGACGCGCCAAATGGCGGTTGCAGGGTTCGGTGACGATGTAGAGCTAGGCGGATTCGGCACCATCCGCGACGATCCAACCGTGGTGATGCGAGTGAAGATGTCGAACCGGCCGACGCCGCCACCTCGCGCGATCGGGGTGCGTCTTCGCGGCACCTCTTTCGATCAGTACAGCGAGGGACGCTGGTCACGAACGCATTTGGCTGCCGAGAACGTGCAGCGAACGCAAGACCAGTACGTTCTCTACCGGCCTGCGACGTCTGACGACCAAGAGTACGAGATCATCTTGGATCCGATGGAAGAGGCGGTCCTGTTCATTCCCGAGGGGACGGTCGCACTTGGAGTGCCGCCAACAGTTCGCGCCGGCCGCAATCGCTATCGCAAGGTGACGTACTCACCGGGCTTCGACGTTCGATACCGAGGGCTCAGCGAAGGGCCTCTGACATACAAGGCGTACGTCGGTGAAGAGGTCAAGGGCATCACGGAGTCGGTGCCCCCAATACTGCAAACTCGATACCTCGAGACGCCGGCGGGCTACGAGCGAATCGCGCGACTGGCACGTGAGCTTGTCGGCGACGCGACGGACCCGCGCGCGCAGGCACAGATGATCGAGCGTCACTTGAGACGAAGCTATCGCTACTCGCTCGAGCAACCGGACACACGGGGCAAGGATCCGCTGCACGTGTTCTTGTTCGAGGCGAAGGCGGGGCACTGCGAGTACTTCTCGACGGCGATGGCTCTCATGATGCGTTCGCTCGGCGTCCCGTCGAGAAACGTCACCGGCTTTCTCGGGGCCGACTACAATCCGTACGGTGACTACTATGCGGTGCGCAACGGGAACGCGCACAGCTGGGTCGAGATCCTCGCGGACGGCCGCTGGATCACCTTCGATCCGACTCCCGCCTCGGGACAGGTGTTCGCCTCACCTTCCGGCCTTGCGATCAAGGTCCGACAAATGGTCGACGCGATGCGGGTTCGTTGGGCGGAGTATGTCGTCGAGTTCAACATCCGCGATCAGGCACGGGCCCTGCAGGGCATAGCGAGCTGGTATCGTTCATTCCGAGGAAGTCGTGGAGGACGCGCTTTCGACGCCAACGAATCGAACGATGAGCTCGGGAAGGTCCCGTTCCGACCCGACTGGCGCTGGTTCGTGGCTGTCATGGGCGTGTTCGGGGTCGGCCTTCTCCTAGCGCGCTGGCGCCAGAAGCGGCGACGGCAGAGCCAGGCGGGCCGAAGACTCGACCCGAATCGCGATCGAGCCGTGCGGCTCTATCTCGCGCTCGAAGCCAACCTACGTCGCGCCGGTCAAGCCCGACCGCCCGATGTGACGCCGCAAGAGCACGCCGAGGAGCTGCGCCGAGCAGGCTTTCTCGCTGCGCGCGAAGTTCGCGAGGTGACCGACGCGTATTTGGCGACACGATTCGGCGGAGACCCGCTGCCGCCGGCCGACTACCATCGACTCCGCCAGCTCAGCCGCACCGTAGGAGCACGCCAGAGCCGCCGGCCTACTGGGTGAAGAACCAGCCGGCTGCAACGCCTGCCGCCGCCAGAACAGCGACGCCGATGACGATCCAGACTGTCTTCGAGCCAGCGCTCTTTGCTGCGGGCTGAGGGGCCAGCGGAGCTGCGGGCGCTTGGGCTGGTGTAGCCGATGCGTCCGCGCCCTCCGCCATCACGGAAACCGGAGTGGCGCCGGGAGGCCGGAAGGTCATCACAGGTTGCGCAGGGCCGTTTTGCTCACTTCGAGCCGGCGGGTTGAGAGAGGGTCCCATCGGGACAGCGGCCGCACGTCGCGGCTGCGGAGTCTCGTCCTTCGTCTCGAACCAACCCATCGTGGCGCCCGCCGGAGCGCTGTTACGCACGTTCTCGATCGCAGTTTCGACGTCCGGGTCTCCCTCGAACCAGTTGCTCGGGTCGACGAACTCCGACGCGTCGAGCGGTCGTGAGCCTTCGTTGTCGGGGCTGAGTGCTAGCGCGTTGGCCTCGATGGGGACCCCAGCACTGCTCTCGAGCGACGTGAAGCGACCGAGCTCTTCGAGGATCATCGTGTCGATCATCACGGGCTGCGGAGGCACTGATTTCTGCCTCTCGAGCGCCTCTTTCACGAGGTACCCGATGTCGTACGAGGTCACCTTCATCTGATGGTGAAAGAGGTAGCCTGCGAGTGCGTCTCCGAAATCGCGCGCTGACTGGAAGCGATCTTCGGGTCGCCGAGCCAAGGCCTTCTGCAAGAGCGCGTTGAGCTCTTCATCGATTTCGGCATGCGTCCCGACGAGGCTTGGCACGTCCGCCGCGGACACTGCCTGGACGGTTTCGTAATCGGTTTCGCCGAGGAAGAGCCGTCGCCCCGCCAACATCTCCCAGAGGCACACGCCAAGCGCGAAGAGGTCTGCCCTCTCGTCCGCTCCTTGGCCACTTGCAACCTCCGGCGAGAGGTAGCTGAACTTCCCCTTCACGACACCGGGATCCGTTCGCTCGAGCTGCGTGCGCGCCTTGGCCAAGCCAAAGTCGGTGACTTTCACCTCGCCGCGCTTGCTGATGAGAATGTTCGGAGGGGATACGTCTCGATGCACTAGGTCGAGCGGGCCTCCATCGTCGTCTAGCAACTCGTGGGCGTAGCTGAGCCCACGACAGGCCTCCATGGCGATGTACAGCGCGTCCTTGAGCGGGAAGGGCTTGCGCTTCAGCCGCAGCGTTTCGATGATCTTCTTGAGGTTCGTGCCGTCGACGAACTCCATCACGATGAAGTAGCTATTGTCGGCCTTGCCGATGTCGAAGACGCTGACGATGTTGGCGTGGCTGAGCCGCGCGCCGAGCCGAGCCTCGTCGAGGAACATCCCGATGAAGTTCGTGTGCGACGCCAAATGAGGAAGCACGCGCTTGATCGCGACCTTCTTCTTGAAGCCCTGAACGCTAGTGGCCTCCCCGAGGAACACCTCGGCCATGCCTCCAGCCTCGAGTTTCTCGATCAGGTTATATCGCTGATCGCTCATCGCGCGTCGTTCGCCCTCCCTCGAGGCGTCAATCCATTGTCGTTTGCCGGGACTAGCTGGGTCAAGGAACGGATGCGATTGACACGCCGGCTCCGCGGCGCTTGACTGCTTCCGTGCCTCGATCTTCAAAGCCTCTCAGAATTGCCCCCTCGATCCTTTCCGCTGATTTTGGCCGCCTTGCGGCTGAAGTCCAGGCGGTCGATGAAGCTGGCGCCGATTGGATTCACGTCGATGTCATGGACGGGCGTTTCGTGCCCAACATCACGATTGGCCCTCCGATTGTGAAAGCGGTTCGTGCGGCGACGCGAAAGGTGGTCGACGTACACCTGATGATCGTCGAACCCGAGAAGTATGTTCAGGCATTCGCCGAGGCCGGGGCGGACGTCATTACGGTGCATGCGGAAGCCTCTACACACCTGCACAGGACCCTCCAGCAGATCCGGGGCCTCGGAAAGCGGGCGGGGGTCTCGTTCAATCCTCACACCCCGCCCGACTGCCTCGAGTACATCCTCGAAAACGTCGATCTGGTGCTGGTGATGAGCGTGAACCCAGGCTTCGGCGGTCAAAGCTACATTCCCACCGCGACCGCGAAGCTGGCCCAAATCCGCAAGATGATCGACGATGCGGGAGTCGACGTGGACCTCGAGGTCGATGGCGGTGTGAAGCCCGGGACGGCTCGGCAGGTAATCGAGGCCGGGGCTGATGTCATCGTCGCAGGCAGCGCCGTGTTCAATCAGGAAGACTACGCCGCTGCAATCAGCGCCATCAGAAAGGACGGCGAGTGAACGACGATTCCGCGCTCACGACCGTATTCGTCAACCGGAAGGCGACCAAGCGAAAGCTCCGCAAGAGCCGCATCGTCGTCGAAGATGGCCCGGAGAAGGGCACACGGCTCGACATTGCAAGCGAGCGAGTGACGATCGGTAGAGGCGTGATCTGCGATGTCACGCTGAGCGACGAATCGGTGAGCGGCACCCATTGCGAGATCGTCGCTAGCGAGACTGGTTTTCTCCTTCGCGATCTTGGCTCGAGCAACGGAACATGGGTGGCGGGCGTGCGCGTACGCGAGGCATGGCTCGAGCCAGGGATGCCAGTGCGAGTCGGACACACGGTCATCCGGTTCGAGCACGGCGCAGGCTCCGTCGAGATCGACCTCAGCGGTCGCGAGCAGTTCTACGACCTCATCGGGCATGGGGTGCGCATGCGCGAGATCTTCGCGGTGCTCGAGAAGGTCGCCGCCTCCGACCTCACGGTGCTGGTGCGCGGAGAAACCGGGACCGGCAAAGAGCTCGTTGCGCGGGCGGTTCACCGGGCATCGAAGCGAGTTCAGCGACCACTCATCGTTCAGGATTGCAGCGCAATTGCTGCGAATCTCATCGAAAGCACTCTCTTCGGGCACGAGCGCGGCTCGTTCACAGGGGCCGCCGATCGCCGCCGCGGATGCTTCGAAGTCGCGGACGGGGGCACGCTTTTCCTCGATGAAATCGGCGAATTGGACCTGAGCCTGCAGCCGAAGTTGCTGCGGGTTCTCGAGACCCGCGAAGTCCAACGGGTCGGTGGTACGAAAATGATTCCTGTCGACGTGCGTGTGATCGCCGCGACGAACCGTGACCTGCGCCAGATGGTCAACGAGGGGACGTTCCGTGAAGACCTCTACTATCGACTGAGCGTCGTCGAGGTGGACCTTCCGCCGCTGCGTGAGCGTCCCGATGACATCCCAACACTCGTGCAGCAGTTTCTCGATGACTCGGCGAAGCGGAGTCCACACGGAGAGGGCACCCGCTACACGATCGCGAGCGACGCGATGACGAAGCTGCAAGCGTATCCGTGGCCTGGGAATGTGCGGGAGCTGAAGAACACCATCGAGCGTGCGGTCTCCCTTGCGAACGGGCCTGAGCTTGGCATGCACGACCTGCTGCCTGCTTCACAGAAGACGCCTCCGGTGCTTCTGCCGGGCGGTACGGCGGAGCACTTCGTCGACGAGGGCACGCCCTTCAAGGACGCGAAGCAGCGGGTGGTCGACGCGTTCGAGGCACAGTACCTGAAGGCGCTGCTCGACAAGCACGGCGACAACATTACCCGTAGCGCGAAGGCGGCCGGACTCACTCGTTACCACCTTCGCGAGCTCGCCAAACGCTATGGCCTTCGCGAGATGAGCGGCACGGACGAGCAGGACTGAAGCGGAAAATCGACCGCGTCTCCAAAAACGCTGGCAAAATCGATAAATGCGCAGTTGGGCTTGTAATTGCTCGGAACTCCAGGGGTTTTGGAGGGGCAGCCTGTCCCTTATGATGGTGGGTATGCGTTGGGTGGGGGTTTTGCTTGTTTTGGGGGGCGCGGTCGGGGCGCGGGCCGAGACGGCCGTGCCGGCGCCTTCTTGGGCGCGCTCGATCGAAGTGGTGGATGATGGGGCGCCGGTGATGGTGGCGCCCGATGATGGGTCTCGTCGACGTGGCACCATCGGCGCCGGGACGCGGCTCGGATTCAAGCGAAGGGTCTTCGGCAAGGGGTGCTCCACGGGCGTCTGGTACGAGACGAGCGACGCTCTCTACATCTGCGAAGCGCACGTCGAACCCTCGCCGTCGCCTCCCGGGCCGGCCGTCGATGATCTTGCCACGCACGGGAAGCGGCTGCCCCAGCGATACGCCTTCATCCGGTTCGACGGCACGCGCGCCTACGCTCACCCGAGCGACTACTTCCGCAACGACTACGTCGAGGCGTTCGGCAAGAGTTTCGGTATCGTCATCACCGGCGAGCAAGTTTACGAAGGCGTCGCGTTCGTTCGAACTCGCAGACACCTCTGGGTAGAACGCGGATCCGTTCACTTCGTCGAGGGGAGCGCGTTCCATGGCGAGAAGCTGAGGAGAGGCGAGACTCTCGACATCGCCTGGGTATCCGTTCGACCAGCGAAGATCTTCGAGCGACCCGGGGGAAGGGCGGTTCGTACGCTCGAGCGGCATACGCTGGTTCACCTGGGCGAGACGAAGGGCGCCTGGGTGCAGCTCAAACGAGGAGGCTGGATGAAGCGAGTTGCGCTCGCTCAGCCGCGCCGACTAGCGCCTCCGGAAGGCGTCGGTCCAGCCGACCGCTGGATCGACATCGACATCGAGCAGCAGACCCTGGTCGCCTATGAGGGAACCACGCCACTCTTTGCCACGCTCGTCTCCACGGGGCGCAACAGCAAGGCATCGCAGACCCCGAACGGGGTGTTTCAGATCTGGGTCAAGCTCGACTACTCCGACATGGACGACCTCGAACGGACCGACGTCGACAAGAACTACGCGATCCAGGACGTGCCCTGGGTCCAGTTCTTCAGGGGCTCTTACGGCTTCCACGCCGCCTTTTGGCATAACGATTTTGGCCGTCGCCGCTCGCACGGCTGCATCAATCTATCGCCCTCTGATGCCCGGTATCTCTTCACATTCACCAATCCGGTCCTTCCGCCCGGTTGGAACGCGATTCTGCCGATGCCCGAGGATCGACCCACCACCATCGTCGTGCGCGACGGCACTCGGCCCTCTGCCGCCCGATAGCGGGCCCCGCTTGCATAGGCCGCCCAAGTCTCTAGATCCCGATCATGAATGTGAAGAGGGTCTCTCCAGCTGATGCCGACCGAATGGTCAAGGATGAGGGTTACGTTTACCTGGACGTGCGCTCGATTCCGGAGTTCGAAGCAGGGCATCCGACCGGCGCTTACAACATCCCGATCATGCACAAGACTGGGGCGGGCATGCAGCCCAACGCGGAGTTCATCGCAGTCGTGACATCGACGTTCGACAAAGACGCGAAGATCATAGTCGGTTGCCGCTCGGGGAACCGCTCGCTTCGCGCTGCCGAGATCATGTTGCAAGTAGGCTTCAACGACGTGGTCGATCAGCGAGCCGGAATCGCGGGCGCGCGTGACGCATTCGGTCAGCTACATGAGGCAGGTTGGCAGCACGCCGGGCTCGACATGGCGACGGACCCCCACCCCGAGCGGAGCTACGAGGCCCTTCGCACGCCAAGCGGCAGCTAGCCGCGAAGGCTCGCCCAGAGCAGGCCCGGTAGCCTCATGAGCGACGGGTCGGCGTTGAAGAAGGTCATCTTCCGCCCGATATCGACCGCGTTCTTGTTGTCGATGAACCAAGCGGGCTTCGGAAACGGTCGAAACGGCCCCCGGAGCACCGATTTTTGCGGCTTGTCGAACATGAACGTGTTGTGCACGACCCCCTTACCCGAGCGAATGTCGTCGATCGTGTGCCCGGGGAACGCGCCCCATGTGGTCGTCACCATGCCGTAGACGATGCCGGCCCAGTGGTTCACTGCGACACTGCCGAATCGAAGATTCGCTATCGCGCGCTCCACCGCGTCGGCGACCGCGGGGTCTTTGAGGGACTTCGGATGGACGATGATGCTGGCGTTGAGGGTGCCCCAGACGCGGTCGTTGCAGAAATCGACGGCGCGATCGATGTACTCGGCGACCGAGCTAGCCGAGAGCGCGACCTCGCTCGTCTGCCCACACCACGACTCCATGTTGAAACAGATGTCGTCGGCATCATTGGGGTCGAGGTGATGAATGAGTGTCCACGGCACTCGGCCCTCACCACGTTTGCCGAACTGGTCGGCATCGGGGTGGTGATCGAGGAAGGTTTGATGCCGCGCCGATGAGCCCGGATAGTACGGCTTCCGATCGCTCGCGTTTCGAAACGCCTTTTGGAGTGAACCGAGGAACGCCTCTCGCTGCTTCCACTGCTCGTGCTGCACGACGACGCGCGTTGCAGAGCAATTGTATCCGGCGTTGTTGCAGACCGAGGTGGCGATGTTGACGCCGTGAAAATCGAGGTCCTTCTTCGACCAGGGCCCTGGCACTACGATGACGGGGCTCACGTTGCCGAGCTCGCAGGTCAGTCGCTTCGGGTTGACCGCTTGCTTGCTGACCTTTCTACGTTCGCCTTCTTCGCCGACGCCAAACACGATCGCGTCGTGCGTCTTGTCGCTGCCCGTGATGTGGATCTCGTTCACGAGCTCGTGCTGGCAAAGGTATGCACCCTCGGCGACGCCCCCGTAGACGACTTTGAAGAAGCCCCGTTCGGAGAGCGCCGAAAACGCCTGGTCGATGAATGGACCGAGGTACTCATTGACCGGGTTCATCTTGAGAATGACCACCTGGCCCTCGACGAAAAGCTTGTAGAGCGCGTCCATCGGGCCAATCGATGCGACGTTTCCGGCGCCAAGCACCAGTCCGATCGCCCCAGTCGACGACTTGCTCCGGTAGAACGCGGCCTGCTGGTTCGGAAGATCGGCAAGCGTGACGCTTGGCTCCATCCAGACCTCTGCGGTGAAACCCTGAAACAGGATCCCGTCCCATCCGTTGGCCGGAGCAACAGGCGCGATCACTTGCCCATCAGGGCGAGCGAATGCGGGCTTCGGTAGCTGGGGGACGCCGTAGTCGCGAATATCACGGAGTGACGACATCAAGAGTGTGACGTTGCGAAGAACGATCGACACGCCGGCCAGCCATTCTTCGGCCTCTTCCGAGGTTCCGGCAGTGAGTCCTTTAGCCTTGACCGCCGCCTCGACCCAAGCGGGCGCGACGTCGACCATCCCAAGACGTATCTCGTCGAGAAGCTCGATGCGTTCATCGAGGTCGAGCGCGACCCACTCGTTCTTGTTGGCTTCGAGGATCGCGAGGGCTTCGTCGATACGAGACCGCGAGGTCGGCTCGATGCGGTGCTCGGCTTCTGGAATGGCGACGGAGCCATGCACTTCAGCGGCAGCTTCGGTCAAAGGGTCTCCTTCTTTGCGGCAGCGTTGGAGTCTACCAAGAGTTCCCGAACCTCGTCGAGGGTGTCGCAAACCCTGGCGGGCGGTAGGCTCCGCAGGAACACTTTCCCATAGCCTTTGCGACGGATTCGCGAGTCGAGAATCGCGACCACGCCGCGGTCTCGAGTGGTCCGAATGAGGCGCCCAAAGCCCTGCTTGAGCGAAAGCGCTGCGGCGGGAACCAGGTAACGCATGAAGGCTGACTCCCCAGCCTCGTCGAGCCGCTTGCACCGGGCCTCGACGACCGGATCGCTCGGAACCTCGAACGGGAGCTTGTCGATGATGACGAGGCGGAGCGCGGAGCCCGGGACATCGACACCTTCCCAGAAGCTCGCGGTGGCAAAAAGAACGGCGTTTCCTTGGTCCCGAAACCGATCGAGGAGCGTCTGCTTCGGCGCATCACCTTGTACGAACCATTCGTAATCGAGCTCGTCCCCAACACGCTTCGCAAGAAGCCGCATCATCCGTAGAGAGGTGCAAAGGACGAACGCCCCTCCTTCCGACATCCGAATGAGCTCGAGGATCTCTTTGGCTGCGGCTTCGACGAAGTCCGAGGATCTCGGGTCGGGGAGGTGCGTAGGCGCGTACAGCGCTACCTGCTCCTCGTAGCGGAAGGGCGATTCGACGATCTCTTCGCTGACCTCGGACTCTATGCCGAGTCGGCGCTTCACGAACTTGAAGTCGCCGCCCGTGGTGAGCGTCGCGCTCGTAAATACGACGGAAGGGACACGCTCGTGAAGGCGCTCTCGAAGAAGAGGTCCGACGTCGATCGGGCTCGAACCGACCGATGCGCCTCGCCCCCCGCCAAGAGACCAGCTCACTTGACCCGGAGACTCGAGCGACCCGAGCGCATCACGAAGCTGGTCGGCTCGTCGCGCGATCTGCAAAACGTTCTCCCGTGGCGGTCGAACGTTACGGCAACTCGCCGAGAGTTCTGAGAGCACGTTGTCGAGAGCGAAGAGCTCCTTCTCGGGAATCGACTCGGCCGGCAGTGGCGCACGCCCTCCGTTGTCCTGAGTAGGCAGCGCGGTGAAGAAATTCGAGGTCTGCTGAAGCAGCGCATCGAGGAGCCTCGTCTGGTGCTGGGCCCCGCCGCGTTCACCTCCGATGGCGGCGCGTGCGTCACGAACGAGCCGCTCGAGCATCGCAGTCGACAAGCGCGAGCCGAAGAAGAGCGTGGCGGTGTCCTCGAGCTGGTGAGCCTCGTCGAAGATCACCGCGTCGTAGTCGGGCAAGACCGAGGCGAACCCCGTGTCCCGAAGCGCAAGGTCAGCGAAAAAGAGGTGATGATTGACGACGATGAGCTGGGCGCTCTCCGCCCCGCGCCGAACGCGGGTCACGAAGCAATCGTCGTAGTAGTCGCAGCGCGCGCCAATGCGGGTATCCGAGCCGCTGACGATTCGGGACCAGATCGGATCCTCTTCGGCGATGGAGGAGAGGTCTGCACGATCTCCGGACTTCGTTGCCTCGACCCAGGTGCCGAGCACGGGAAGGGCGCGCGCGAACCTCGGCTGAGTCGCATCGGGACTCCGAAGGAACTCGTTGTAGCGGCGCAGGCAGAGGTAGTTGCCGAGGCCTTTCACACAGGCCGCATGAATGTCGAGACCCAGGTGGCGCTCGAGAGCCGGCAGGTCCTTTTCCATGATTTGGTCCTGAAGCGCACGCGTTCCGGTCGACACCAGCACGCGGCGCCCGCTGAGGGCGGCTGGAATCAGGTAGGCCCACGTTTTGCCGGTGCCGGTGCCCGCTTCGATCAGTAGGGCGCCGTCGTGTTCAAGCACCTCTTGCACCGCGCGAGCCATCCGAATCTGTCCGGGTCTGTGCTCGTAGCCCGAAACGCCACGGGCCAGCGGCCCCGTCGGTCCAAGCAAGTGCCCCGCATCCATGGACGTGCTCTAGCACGAGGCCCTGTCGCTGCCTCTACGGCGCGCTATACCAGTCGTTCTGTGATTCCGATTCGAGACCTAAACCAGACTCGTCGAACGCCGGTGGTGACCTGGACGCTGATCGCCGCGAACGTGCTCATCTTCGTCGGCAGCCTGAGCATGGGCAGCGATGAGGCCGAGACTCTGGTGATGCGGTTTGGGGTAATCCCCGACGTGATCATGCACGGCAGCTGGGGAGAGGCGCGCATGGCTGGCGGGGCGCTTGGTAGCTGGGTGACACCCGTGACGAGCATGTTCCTGCACGGGGGGATTCTTCATCTCGGGAGCAACATGCTCTTTCTGCACATCTTCGGCGACAATGTCGAAGACGTGATCGGCCGCGGCCGTTTCCTGATCTTCTATCTGCTCTGCGGTCTCGGCGCCGTGCTCGGGCAAGTCCTGGTCGCCCCGAACAGTATGGTGCCGATGATCGGCGCTTCGGGAGCGATCTCCGGCGTGCTGGCGGGCTACATGACCCTCTTCCCTCACGCCCGGGTGGTGACCGTCATCCCGATCGTCATCTTCATCCACTTCATGGAAGTACCCGCGGGCATCTTCATCGTGCTCTGGTTCGTCCTGCAACTCGTACAGGGGTACCTTTCACTCGGCATGATCGCCGAGGGCGCCGGGGGCGTCGCTTGGTTCGCGCACATCGGCGGCTTCCTGGCCGGCCTGGTGTGCATTCGCGTGTTCTACAAGAAGCGGCCTAGGGCGCGTCGGCGGCTGGCTCACTAGGCATCGGTGCCGGCTCGGCAACAGGGGCCGGGTCCGCAGCAGGGGCTGGGTCCGCAGCAGGGGCTGGGGTCGGCTCGGCGCTCGCGGCTTCAGCTTCTGACTCGGGCGTCGCGGCTGTGGGCGTAGGTGCGGCAGGCTCCGCGGGAGCCGAGCCCCCTTCTTTCCAGAGCGCAACGTTGACCGAGGCGCTCATGCGAGTCTTCTGCTCGACGAAGCTAGCGCGTGAGACCGACTTCGTGGACGTCGCGTAGCCCTCTTTCGAGATGACGATCTTCCGCGAGCTCGGCATCGAGCGGAACTTGAGCGCGCCTGGTGTGATGACCTCGCCACCTCCGATGGCGCTCGCACGAGCACCAGGCGGAACCGTCACAACCTCGACGAAGTACGGCAGCGACGACAGCACGAGCGTCACCTCGCTCTGGGCCGGATCCACCGTCACCTTCTGGCGCCGCGCGAGAAAGCCTCGGGCCTTCGCAAACAATGCAAGCTTGGCTCCGCTTTTCCGCTCTAGCTCGAGCGGTGTGCGGCCCACGCCCTTTCCGTCGACGCTGACGAACGCGCCGCTCGGTACGGAGACCACGCGCAACTTGACGAGGCCCGCCTCGCTCGGTGCAGCCTCGGAATCAGCCACCACCTCCGCCTCTTCGGCAGTCGCAGCTTCGTCGCTCGCTTCGGGCTTGGCTTCCGCAGCAGGCTCGGCGACAGGCGTAGGCTCTGGCTTGACGTCGACAGGCGGCGGCGCCTTTACGACGGGCTTGTCATTCGACACGCCGAAAGCTGGAACGGCCTCCAACACATCGTCGAGGAAGCCTAGCTGCCATGCAGCGACCCCTCCGCCGACCAGCACCAAGAGGAGCAGAGCGATGAGGAGCCCTACGCGAGAACTGGTCTTTTCTTCGACCTGCGGGGGCAGCGTGCCTACGGGAGCCGGGGCCTGCGGCACCCTGAACGCTTCGGAAGGAATGCCGGGCGAATCTGGCATCGCCCCACGCGGAAGCGCGGAGGCTTTGGGCGGAACTGTGGCCACACCGGGGTCGAGCAGGCTCGCATCGATCACTTCACCAGGAGCCGGTCCAAACGAGTCCGGACCGAACAGGTCAGGGACCAAGGTCTCGAGCCTCGAAGCCGGTTCGGAAGGAGCGGGCACGACCGGGGTGTTCCTCGCTCCCGCGGTGAATGGTGAGTCCGCGGAGATCACCGTGGCGTCCGCATCTGCCGAAGGGAAGTCCGACGTTGGGAGCTGCTGGACCTTGGTGGTTTCCTCGATGAAGTCGTCGTCGTCGAATTCGTCCATCGCCGGGGCAGCCGAGCTTCGAACCCCGCCTCCCATGCTCGTGGAGGCTCCACCAAACGCGCTCATGGCGCCGCGACCCGGTGCGTCGGGCACCGAGCGCTGATGTTCTCGATTGGCCGAGGTGCTGAAGGCACCGACGGCGGCGCCAGCACTTGCCCGCCGGGCACGATCGACGCCCGCACGGGCTCCGCGCGTCGCCGCTTCCCCTGCACCACCCTCCTCGAGGGCGGATGCGAGGAACTCGCTGACGTGACGCACCTTGGTTGCCGCCGCCCCCTCGTTCGGAGGCGTGGTTGCCGCATCGGATGAGGCGGAGACGCCGTCTTTGCCGCAATCAAACACGCCTGGCCGCGCACGCTCGTCGTCGATGCGCTGCACCACCGAGCGTGATTCGGAGTCCATCTTGATGAACTTGATGCCCATCCCCGATGGATTTTCTGCGTCAGCCTCTGCCTCTTCGCGTCGCCAGACGACGCGCCCGACACCGTGAATCAGTATCGACTGGTCTTGGAGCATGAACTCGAACTTGAGCAGCGTGCCCACGGCCAAAGGCTTCTTGGCCTTGATGAAGACACCTCCCCCGGAGATGTCCATGCTGTAGCGTTCGATGAAGTCCTCGAGCGTGGCGCTCTTGTAACGGATCTTCAGCGAAAGCAGCGTGCGCCTATCCTTGCGTGCATCTGCCATCTTCGTTGTCTAAAACCCCCAACTCCAGACTAGCCAGCGATTCGTGAACCAACAAACGTTTCGGCTAGAAAAGCACCCGCGTCAGCGTTTGGGCGTTGTCACCAAGTTCACGCCCGTGTGACGAATGGAGGCAGACGTAGTCTGAAGTCGTACATCGACTTCGAGGGGCGAACCACGATGTACACCGTGAAATTCGGCGGTCCACTGCGACTGCGAGCAGTGACTGATCGTCGTTCGGCAGACCTGGAAGCCGCTGCGAAAAAGCTGACGCAGTGCTTCGGCGAATCGTTCGGGCTGCGCCTCCATGCGAAGGTGCAGCGTCGACCAGGGACGCACACTCGGCCAGTCGAAGCTTGCCGCGAGAGCGCATGCATCCGCCAATGACCCAGCCTCGACTTCGCGTTCGACGCCCTTTGTCGACTCACGCTGTTGGACGATGGCGTCGTGGCCCCACTCGGGAGGTCGACCGCCGGCGGCCTCGAGCGCATCCGCGTACCGATCAGCGAGCTCCGGCGCTACGTCGAGGAGCGGGCCAAGCGCGAAGCTCCGTTGGTCGAGCTCGGGGTGCGGGACCTGGAGCTCGGGCGACACGTGAGGGCCTCGGGCATCCCAGAGCAGGTCCAGATCGATGCTTCGGGGACCCCAGCGCAGATCGGCACTTCTTTTTCGCCCGAGCCTTCGTTCGGTGCGGAGCAATGCGCGAAGAAGCTCGGGCGGCGTGAGCGCGGTTTCGACTCGAAATGCCGCGTTGAGGTAGTCGCCCTGCGGAGGGCCCAGCGGCGGCGTCTCATAGAGAGGCGAGATGTCGATGACCGAAATCTGATCACGCGCGTCGAGAAGCGCCGCGGCACCCCGAATCGCAGCCTCCCGCGCACCGAGGTTCGATCCAGCTCCCACAACGGCGACGCTCACAGATGCCCCCCGGACAAAAAGGTCTGCGTCCCCTGTTTCGCCGTGTGGATTGCGGCTAGGTTCTGCACATGGCGGAGATGCCGCTGTTTGAGCGCCTCGAGAAGCAGGATCACGACGCTGGGGAACGTGTATTCCGCGTGAGCGAAGTCAACCGTGCGGTTCGCGCGACGCTCGAGGACCATTGGGGCAGCGTTCTGATCGAGGGGGAACTCTCGGATGTTCGACGCTCTCAGCAGGGGCACGTGTACTTTTCGCTGAACGACGAGGAGGATCCGGCACAGCTTCGAGGGGTGATGTTTCGGTCCGACGTCGGGCGAACCAAGGCGCCACTCGAGGACGGGGCCCGTGTTCGATTCCGCGGGACCCTGTCGCTCTACCAGGCGCGGGGGCAATTTCAGCTCATCGCCCGGGCGGCGCAGCTGGCGGGCGAAGGGGACCTCGCTGCCCAGTTTCGCAAGCTGAAAGCCAAACTCGAAGCCGAGGGCCTGCTCGACCCGAGCCGCAAGAGAGAGCTGCCCGCGCTCCCTCGCGTGGTGGGAGTCGTGACGAGCAAGACCGGGGCAGCGCTTCGAGACATCATGCGGGTCGCGACCGAACGATGCCCGGTGCACATCCTGGTCGCAGATTGTCGCGTCCAAGGTGAGACGGCACCGTCGAGCATCGTGTCCGCGCTCGAGCTGATCCAGCGCGTGGACGACCTCGACGTGGTCATCGTATCGCGAGGCGGTGGGTCCGCCGAAGACCTCTGGGCCTTCAACGACGAGAACGTGGCAAGGGCGATCGCCGATTGCCGAGTTCCGGTCGTAAGCGGTGTCGGTCACGAGGTCGACATGACCATCGCCGATCTCGTCGCGGACGTTCGGGCGGCCACGCCGTCCAACGCAGCCGAGATTGTCGTGCCCGCACGCGCGTCGCTGATTCGCGAAGTTCAATCCCTCGAGCGGCGACTGACGCAGGCGTTCGACAATGTCGTCGGAGGTCTTCGCCTGAAGCTCGAACGCGCATTGCGGCCGCTCTATGGCGCGCGGCGTGTCATCACACCCGTTCGGAGGGAACTCGACGAGCTCGACGCAAAGCTCCTCCAGGGTGTCCGATCCGGGATTCGGGGCCGCCGAGCACGACATGCCGAGCTTCAGCAGCGCTTGATGCGCCTCGATCCGCGTTCGGTTCTCCGGGGCGATCGACTGGAGTTGACCCACGCAACGACTCGCTTGCGCGACGCCGGCAGACTCCCAATTCATGCGAAGCGGGAGCGCTTGGTGGCTCTCCGGGCAACCCTGTACGGCCAAGCCCGCCCGATGCTTCGCGAGCGACGGGCGAGCTTCGCCGAGGCCTGTACGCATCTCGATGCACTCTCGCCACTGCGAGTCCTCGAGCGGGGCTACGCCATTGCGCTGCTCGAGGAGTCGGGGCGCGCGGTTCGACAGGTAGGCGACGTACGCCAAGGAGATCGGCTCCGTGTCCGCGTCTCGGATGGCGAGTTCCACGCGAAGGTGGACCAAGATGACTGACCCGATTCGACTTGGGATCTTCGGCTGGCCCGTGGCGCACTCGAAGTCACCGGCAATGCATGAAGCTGCGGCTCAGGCGCTCGGCCTCGAGCTCCGATACGAGCGCTTCGCCGTCGAACCCGAGGACCTTCCCGACGCGATTCGGCGGCAACACGCCGCAGGGATCGACGGCTATAACCTGACGGTGCCGCACAAGGAGGCCGTGATCCCGCTCCTCGACGAGGTGTCCTCCGGCGCACGCGCCATCGGGGCGGTGAACACGGTCGTGCGAACCGGCGGGCGTTACGTCGGTCACAACACGGACGCGAGCGGCTTCGTTCGCTCACTCGAAGAGGCGGGGCTAGAGCTGAGCAGGGCGCGCGTGGCGATCGTCGGCGCGGGAGGGGCGGCCCGGGCTGCCGTAGTGGGGCTCGCGGACGCAGGGGCCGAGGCTATCGTGGTCCTTTCGCGGCGCCCCGAGCAAGCCGAGGCACTCGCCGCTGCGCTCCTCGAGAAGGTCGACTGCGATCTCCAGAGTGCACCGCTCGCGACTGCGGAAGATGCGTTTTCGAAGAGCGATCTGCTCGTGCAAGCCACCAGCGCCACGCTCGAATCGAACCCGGGAGCAGGCGAGTTCGCCGACAGCCTGCCGATCGACGCGCTGCCCGCGAGCGCCGCGGTCGTCGACATGGTGTACAAGCCCTTGCGAACGGCCGTGCTCGCTCGCGCGGAGGAACGGGGCCTCCGAACCGTCGATGGCCTCGGGATGCTCCTTCATCAAGGCGCGCTTGCATTCGAGATGTGGACCGGTGTCGAGCCGCCGATCGACGTGATGCGAGCGGCTTTAGAAGAGTGATCGCCTTTCGGGCGCTACATCAACACGCCGTCGACGGGTTCGATCGGGGGCGGCAGCTCCGTTTCGCCGAGCTGTTGGCGCAAGTCGATCTCGATGGTGCGACAGAGGGCGGACATCGGCGTGTCGTTGTCGAGGTTCTCGAAGGGGTTCTTCAGTGATGCCCCGAGTTGCTCGACGATCATGAAGCTCAAACTGATCACGACCACCGCAACGACTTCGAGCACGTGAAGCTCGTTGTTCGTCGTGAGAAACGCGACGGGGATCGCAATCCCGCTCAGCCAGACCATGGCCTTCGAGACGAATCGGACGTCGTCCGGAAAGGCGGTGGTCTTGATGCGCTCGCAGCCACCCTGAATGCTGAGCAAACGGTTCATCGTGGCGTCGAGCTGCGTCAAGAGGATCGACTGGGCGACGTCGGCCTCGAAGAGCTTTGCGAGCGCTCGCCCCTGCGTGAACGCGAGTCGGGTCGGTTTGTTCACGTACCCCTCGAGCTCGTGAAGCTCGTCTGGACTCAAGAACGGCTCGAGCTCCTCCCATGAGTCCTGTCGACGAAGGCTCAGGCGCAGAGCATTGCAATAGGCCAAATGTCGGTAGACGAGCGTTCGATGCACTGCGTGTGCCGCCGCGTCGGATCCGAGTCGAGGCGCGCGATCCGTTGTGAGGAACGTTTCGACCTGACGCGCGAAGTTGCGGCTCTCGTTCACCAGGCCGCCCCAGAGGATGCGGGCCTCCCACCATCGTTGATAAGCCTCGTTGAAGCGGAACACGATGAAGATGCCGACGACCGTCGCTAGGAGACCAACAGCGGCGGCAGAGAACACGTCGGCTTGTAGGACGTTCGTGTACCGCTGGACGATGACGACCACCTGCACGGTGAAGAGAACCAGCAGAATCACGCCCCAGTTCTTGAGGAGGAACTGCCTGATGGCCCGCCGAAAGCCGGTGCCGCGCCGGATGATCATTCCGGTTCGAGCTCCGCTACTCCGAACATCTGGGGCGCATGAACGAACACCAACTCTTCTGCTTCCATGATGGGCTCTGGTGACGCATCGATGCCCAGCGTGCAATTCTCGATCGCGACAAACTCTTGGGACTGCATCAGCTCGTCGGAGACGCGGACCCCCTTTGGCAAAGGCAACGTACCCATCACTAGGCCGCCATCGAAGAGGCAGGCGACCTCGTGGCGCACGCGTCCCTTGTCGTCGTGGATGCCGAGGAGGGCGTCTTCCCCCGGCACGACGACGAGGATGGCCTTGCGCTGAAGGGCCAGGAACGGAATCGTTCTCGGTTGCTCGGGAAGGCTCACATTGGTCATTCGGAAGAACGACTCGTCGCCGTTGAGGAAGGGCAGGAGGCCGACGCCTTCGGGGACGTGCATCGTCCCAATCACCCAGCCCGTGGGTGTGAAAAGTCGGACAGTCGTGGTCGAGGGAGACACCATGCCCAGTCCTTGATACTCGAAGTTCGGCCGGTTTAGGAGCCCGACGAGTCACCTGCGTGTTTGGCGACGGTTCGGCGGTCGATTCCGAGGGCCTCGCCGGCACCCGTGTAACTCCCGTGTTGGGAATAGGCCCAGCGAACGTAGGTCTCCACGACCCTGTCGAGGTCCGCCTTACTGCCTCGCATGTCTTCGAACAGAGGTTCGAGCCCTCCTTGTCGCCCCGGCCGCGTGGGCGGCAGGTAGTGACCATGAATCAGGAGATTCCGGACACATTGGTCGAGCTCGCGCATGTTGCCAGGCCACGCATAGGCAGGCGGTACGTTCCGCTCGATTCCATCCATGACCTGCTGAAAGGTGGCTGCGTCGTCGGTTCCGAGAGTTCTCGAAACGAGAACTCGAACCAAGTGCGCAAGCTGTTGGTCGTGCTCGCTGATCTGTTCGCGTAGCGAGGGCGTGCGGATGATGTCTGAGCAAAGCCGATAGTAGAGGTCTTCGCGAAAGCGACCGGCCGCCATATCTCGAGCGAGGTCGCGGTGCGTCGCTGCGACGACCTTGCCTCCGAATTCGCGCGGCTCGGAATCACCGAGACGATGAAACGTTCGCGATTCGAGCACTCGAAGGAGCTTCACCTGGATCTCCGCGTCGAGCTCTCCGACCTCATCGAGGAAGATCGTCTCGCTCGAAGATCGACCTTCGAGGTGCCCCATGCGCTCGGCAATCGCCCCCGTGAACGCACCCTTTTTATGGCCGAAAAGCTCGGACTCGATGAGCTGCTTCGACATGGCGGCGAGGTGCAGCGGATGGAAGGCCGTTCGAAAGCTCCGGGAGAAGCGGCGGCGCGACGGCTCGAACGGGATGAAGGACGAGAGGGCGATGGCGCTGGCGACGAGCTCCTTCCCTGTACCGGTCGGACCGAGAATCAGCGTACTCGCCTCGTGCATCCGGCCGCGTAGGTGCGCCAGGTATCGCCAAGGGTCGTGGGTGAAGAGCGACTCCCAGACGCTGGACCGCAGCGTTGCGGCGGCGCGGGAGGTTCCGAGGATCCGGTGGAAGACGAAGTGGAACGCGCGGCGTATCTGAAAGAACAACGCGAACAGGTCGGCGGGGTTCACGGCCCAAGTCGGCGGGCCGAGCGTGCGAAAGAGCTCGGCGTAGTCCCGTTCGAAGCTCTCGTAGAATTGGATCTCGCCGCTCGCGTCGCCTGCGGTGATCAATGCGAAGAAGGCGGCGTCGTAGCGATAGTAGAGGACGTAGAGAGCGACGCCCCGCATCAGCTCGCGCTCCAACGGGTCGCAGGACTCTCCTCGATCGAGGGCGCCTTGGAGCTCCGCCAAGTGCCGCTCCGCCTCGGCGGCAATGGCCGGGATGACCGGGTCGTCGAGCGGCCAGTCTAGGGAGCGGCTCCAGGGCGCCGTTCGCGCGACCTCCTCACCGACGATGATCGCCTCTAGGCGGGGCCGCTCAGGTCCGAACGGATTCGTGAAGCCGAGCTTTCCAATCGCCTCGAGGAGGGCGCGCCGCTCTTCGTCAATCATGTACATGAAGTGTACAGCACTAGTACATGCTTTGTATCCCCGGACTCCCCGCTCGGTGAAATGTTCAATGATTCCAGCCTCTGAGGGCTGGCATGGAGCGTGCTCTAGCTAGGCCCCGGAGGTCTCGATGAGTCGAATCAGACGATGGAAAGTGAGCATGACGAGCTGGGTGGACGGTGTACTGGCTCAGATCGAGAATCACGAGGCTGCCGTGAGCGCGGCGATCGGACGCGTTCGGCAGTCCACCGCGCGAGCGAGGGTGCAGCTCAAGCGAGTGGAGCGCGACCAGCGCACCCTTAGGGAAAGCCTCGCCCACGAGGAAGTCGCGACCGAGAGGTGGCGGACACGCGCAGCCCAGACGGAGGACGAGAGCACGGCGCTCGAGTGTCTGCGGCGCCACAAGGCGTCCGAGCGTCGAGTCGCTTGGCTGCGCGAACGGCTGGGCGAGCACGAGCGATCGCACAAGGAGCTCAGTGAAGGCATTCGTGCGCTGAACGCTCGCCTGTCCGAGCTCAACGAGCGCAAGAACCTGATGCGCACACGTCAGTCGAGGGCGGAGGCGGTGCATGGGATGGCGTCCGCCGGGACTCCGATCGAAGACCTCGAGGATGTGTTCGATCGCTGGGAGTCGCGAGTCGGGGAGATCGAGCTGGCGTCGGAGTGTGTCGAGCCGATCGACACGTTCGAGGCGGACTTTGCGAGTGCCGAACAGGACACGGAGTTGCGGATCGAGCTCGAAGAGCTTCGCCGTGAAACAAAAGGGAGGGCACGATGAACGACGACAGCAAGCTACAGCAACTCTTCCAAATGTTGCGCTGGTGCGGCGCTGCAATGATCGTCGCTGCAGCAGGGACGTTCTTGGTGCAGAGCTGGGACAGCGCAGGAGACGTGAAGCGCTACCTCGCGCTCCTCGGGACGACAGCTCTCTTGCCTGCCGTCGCCTACGTGTGCGGAATCGGCTTGAAGGAAGGACGCAGCGCGCGCGTGCTCGTCCTCACATTTCTCGGTCTCCTGCCGATCCACGCGGCGCTGCTCGGCGGCTTCGTGCTTTCGCAGTTCGGCGCGACCGGGGCATCGATCGCCTCGGTCGCGCAATGGGTCGCGCCCAGTAGGGCGTCCGCGACCCTTTTGGTGCTGGGTGCAGCCGCCGTGCTGATGCCCCTGGCCTGGGCCTCGTTTCGCGTCCTGTCACGCCCTCATGCGCGCTGGCTCAGCGCGGCAAGTGCAGTTTCCCATGGCTTGCTGCTGATCCCGAGCCGGAGCCCCGAGGCGGCGGCGCTGGCGATTCTGCCGATGGTCGGCGTCGCTTTCTGGTGCGCGCGGCGGATGAAGCCCGACACTCTGGAGGCAAAGCTGGCCGTCGGCTCCTTGCTCGGACCGGCGCTCGTCATCATGGCTCGCCAGGTCCTCTTCTACGACGTGACGACGGCGTTCTGGGCCATGGTGATGGCTCTAGGCGCGTCCGCCTTGCTCGCCATGGGGCGAAAGAGCGGAGATGTGAGCGTCGAACGCGTGGCGCTCATCCCGACGATCCTGGGAATGGGGGCGCTCGCGGACGCTCTCTCGATGCACCTGTCGCCAGAGACTCAGTGCCTGTCCTACGGGCTAGCGACTGGCGCCGTGCTGCTCGCGATGGGCTGGTCGAGCAAACGCTCGAAGCGCTTCTTCGTGCTCTCGGCGATGGTGCTGAACGCAATGACGCCCGCCGTGGTGCTGGTCTTCGCAACCTCTCCTTGGGCGGCGCTCCAGCTCTTGGCGCTGGGCCTTGGCTTCCTGAGCTACGGCTTCGTCGAGCGTCGTGGTTTCGCGATCTACGCAGGCGCGACCCTGGCTGTGAGCGGGTTCGTCGCGGAGGTCGCATACGCGATCGACAGCTTCGAGCCGGGCGGATGGCTGGCCCTGGCGGGGCTCGGTGTCTTGCTCGTCGGCGCAACGGCATGGCTCGAGCGGCGAGCGCGTGCGGTCCGCTCGGACGCATCGACTGTCAAAGTGTCCAGTCCATGCGCCCCCGAGCTGTCAGGATGGCAGGCGAACCCTGCCCGTAAGGTCGCTGAATGACCGAAATCATTGGGTAAATTCGACTCATAGCGAGTGGCACGGGGCGTGCTTAGTCGATGAGTATGCGCCGAACGGGCATTCATCTCCTTGTCATCCTTTCGATCGTGGTCGGGGCCGCGCTGGTAGCTGATGCCATCGTGGTCACCGACCGCGAGCGGATGGACGAGTTCATCGAGTCCGTCACGGGAACGGTCTCCGAGTCCCGCATCGACGGCGCCCTGAGCTACGCGAACCCGGCCGAGGTCCCGATCGAGCTCGTCCACGAGGGCCATCGCCGCAAGTACTCCGATCGGAACGCCTCGAGGCTCAAGCCCGATGCGCGCAAGGCACTGGCCTCGATCGAAGGCTCTCATCTGCGCCTCATCCAGGAAAGCGTCTCGCTCGATGGTGAGCGCGCGCGCATCGCACTTCGCGTTCGAACGAACGAAGGCCTTGCGAACACCGTGTTCGACCTCCGTCGCAAGAACGACATCTGGCTTCTCCGCCGCGTGACGGTCAACTAGCGTCCGTTCAATCGATTAGGTCGAGCTTTGCTAGGTCCGCACCCTGGACCCGCAGAAGCTTGGTTCGAGCCCGATCCCCGCGAACGATCTCGACGGAGGACTTCGAGACGCCGAAAGCTTTGGCGAGCATCTTTCGAAGCGCTTCGTTGGCAGCACCTTCCACCGGGGGCGCGGTCAATGCGACCTTGAGGGCGCCGTCCTGAACGCCGACGATGCGATTGCGGCTGGCGCGGGGGGCGACGCGCACCTCGAAAACGAGGGCGTCGCCGTCATCGCGCGTTCGAAGCGCGCTCATGACCCCAAATTCGTGAAGGCTTGACCCCCGGGGCGAACCCGGCGAGATTCCGGCCGATGCATCCGATTCTTTTCAGCATTCCCTCGCCCTGGGGCGCCATCCCCATCTACTCCTACGGCGTCATGTTGGGAAGCAGCCTGCTGCTCGCCTGGTATTTCATCATGTACATGGGCAAGCGCATCGAGGGGTTCAATCGCGAGCTCCTCGCGAGCTGCTTCACCTGGACCGCGGCGGGCGCCATCGCCGGCGCGCGCCTTCTCTACATCTTCACCAACATCGACGACTACGAGAGCATCTCGTCCTGGTTCGACCTCCGCTCGGGCGGCTTGGTCGCATACGGAGGCTTCATCGGTGGATTCTTCACAGCTTGGGCGTTCTGGAAGATCAAGAAGATCCCGCTCATCCCGTTTGCCGACATCGCGGTGCCGACGCTTGCTTCGGGCCTGATGCTCACCCGAGTGGGCTGCTACCTCTACGGCTGCGACTATGGGCGCCCGCTCGGCGAGGACGCGCCCGAGGCGCTGAAGTCCGCCGGCACCTTCCCGAAGTGGGACTCCGATGCCTACCCCTCGTTCGCCTGTGATCAAACGCTCAATGGGTCTCCGGCGTACCAACACCATCTGAGTGAGGGGCTCATTCCAGAAGACGCGCTCGCTTCGCTGGCGGTCCACCCGACGCAGATCTACGAATCGCTCGCCGGCGTGCTCTTGTTTGCATTCGCCGTGTGGCTCCTGACCCATCGCTCGTTTCGCGGCCAAGTCCTCGTGGTCGTCGGCGGCCTCTACGGCCTTTGGCGGTTCTTCATCGAGTACCTGCGCGACGACCCGGAACGCGGCTTTGCCTTTGGTTTCTCGACTTCTCAGCTCATCTCGCTCGCACTGATCCCGGTGTGCATCATCGCGTACGTCCAACTCAAGAAGCGGGCCGAAGAGCATGGGGACATCGAGCTGCCGCCCTGGGCCCTCGAAGGGGGAGCCGGGGCAGCGCCCACCGCAGGTGAAAAGCCGGACGATCGTCCCGCGAAGTACCGCCGGAAGAAGATCAAGAAGAAGTAGCGCGCTAGCTCAGGGCGTGACGGGCTGCTTGGCCTGGTTGAATGCTTCGAGCACGCGCGGCGAGGTTTTGACGGTGTCGAGCTCGAGATTCGGCTGAAGCCCGAGCGCGGCGCGGAATGCAGCCTCGGCAAGGTCGCTTCGCTCCAAGGCGACGTAGGCGACACCGAGCTCTTGCTGAATCGTTACAGCCTGGGTCGAGGTGAGGCTCGTGGCCCCGAGCAATCGGTTGCCCAGCGCGACGGCCTCTGCGAAGCGTGCCTGCTCGACCTGTTGAATCAGTTCGGGAAGCGCGGACTCGACCTCGTCCTGGGCCACTTTGGCAGCGCCGCCTCCCGCTGCTCGGGTGAACGCCTCGGACGCCTCTGCGCGCCCGTCGCCGGCGAGTCGAAGATCGAACAAAGGCACCAACACGACGCGACCACGTTCGATGCGCGCGCCCGGATTGAACTGCTTGAGCCGCTTGAGCGAGGTCGGAGTGTTGGTCATGTAAGCCGCTGCGATCCGCGCGAGCGTCTCGCCGGGCGCGACCACGTGGAGAAGCGGGTAGGGGATGAGGAGCTCCGCTCCGGCGTCGGGCTGAACTCGCCGATTGCCCTTGTTCGCGTCGATGAGCGCATTCGCGCGAGCTTCTTTTCCGTAGAAGCGGGCCGCAATCGATCGCCAGGTCTCATCCATGCCGACCCGGTAGAAGGTGACGGTGGGCACGAAGAGCCAGCTCCCCGGCAGAAGCCCGTCCTCAGCGGCGTCCTTCATTCGATTGGCCTCACGAAGCACCGCTTCGCGGGTCGGGTCGCCATAGTAGCGCTGCGCGATCGAAGCGAAGGTGTCTCCCTCTTGGACCGCGTGAGCATAGATCGCCTGCGCTTCGGCCCGGGCGGCGGCGAACGAAAGGCACAGCGCGAGCAAGACTGTCGATGCAAACCGGGTCACGGCGCAGCCTCTGGACTCTGGGCCGGAACGGCGGGCTCGGTGAGCGCCGCTCGGTCGTGAAGGTCTTTGCCTGCCTCGATGGTGATGACGTGTTCGACGGGTGCGAAGTACGGGTTGGTGTACTTCACGTAGTGTCGGCCAGGTTTGAGAGGAATCACGCGCGCAGCCGGAGTGGTCAAGAGGTGCACGCCGTCCACGTAAACGTGCGCCCAAGGCTCGGCGCTCACCGTGAGGTGCCCCGCTTCGCTGACGTCGATCGAACCCGATGCATCGCCGACGGGAGGACCCGACCATCGCCCGGTCGCTGCCTGCACGCTAAGACCCGAGACGAGCAAGAGCCCAAGCGCGGCGGCCTGCCACTTGGCCACGCTCCAGAGAAAGCCGCTGTCGCGCTGACCTCGGCGAAGAACCCGCGGCGCCACCGCGGACAGCACTTCGTCGGTCTGATCGCCAGTCATGACCCCCGTCTCGTGGAGATACATCACCAGCCTCGCATTGTGGCTCATGGGGACGCGCGGGGCGAGAAATTCTGTGAGATCATCGATGAGCGCCTGAGTCGTCGGGTAGCGGTTGGCGGGCATCTTTTGAAGGCAACGCGCCATGATTCGTTCGAGCTTGCGAGGCACGTCGACTCCGAGCTTCTTGGGCGACTCGTAGCGATCGAGCCGGATCTTCTGCATCACGGTTCGCGTGTCGTCTTCGACGAAGGGCTTACGGCCCGTCAGCATCTGGTAGAGGACGATGCCGACCGAAAACAGATCGCTTCGAAAATCGAGCTTGTCACCCAAGATCTGCTCTGGGCTCATGTAGCTCGGAGTGCCGAGGCCCGTTCCCGTCTCGGTTAGGTCACCGAAGCGCTCATGGCGCGCGATGCCGAAATCCATGAGCTTCACGTCGCCGTGCATCGACACCATGATATTGGCCGGCTTGATGTCCCGATGAATGATGCCGCGGAAGTGCGCGTAGTCGAGACCGCGCGCGAGCTGAAGCGTGATCAGCGCCGCGACGTCAGCCGGAACTCGGGGGCAACGCTCGAGCAAGTCGTAGAGATCGATCCCGTCGACGTACTCCATGATGATGAACATCGAACGCCCATCTTTGATGAAGTCGATGACATGCAGGATGTTCTCGTGCTGCAGCGACGCCATGAAATGAGCCTCGCGCTCGAAGCGTTCCGCGAACTGGCTATCGATGGCGATCGAGGGCTTGAGAGCCTTGATGGCGACGCGCCGGCTAAGCGGTTCCTGGATCGCTTCATAAACGACAGCCATACCCCCGCTGCCGATCTCTCCCAGAACGCGACACGTTCCGATACGCTCAACCATCGCGATCAATCACGGTAGGTGGGGTGCAGAAGAGTGTCAACGATCGCCAGAAGTTTTCAGAAAACCGACACTTAGGGCGGAAGTCACTCTGCACCGGCGGGCAGCACGCAAAGCCCTCGCTCGACCCAGGCCGTGCCCCCGCGACCATCGCGCAGGACAATGTTGAAACGGACGAGCTGACCCTGTTCTGGGGCGCTCTCGAACGGCTCCCACTGCGTGAGGACACTTCGGGCCGGGTCGGTAATGAACGAAAACGTGCTCTCGAAGTTGCCGCCGTCCGCGAGCCAGCTGACCTGAATCTCTTCGGTGAGCTGCACCCCGTCGACGGTGTAGGTCTGCAAACTCTGCTGCGTGACGCTCACGTCGATGGACGAAGACATGTCTCCGGCGCGCGGATGCGCTGCGCGTTGCTCCGGCGTAAGACCCTCGAGCGCGGCCGCGCAGCCGCTTCCCGGAGAGTTCCGCGGCACCCCTTGATCGTAAGGCGGCGGCCACTGCGCGCCATTGAGCAAGAGGCTCAAGATCTCTGGCTGCAGGTTCGGATCGGCTGGGTTGCGCTCGAGCGGAATCTGCACGGTGAGGAAGCGGCCTTCGATGGCTTGATCCACGACGGTCGGCGGCCCTTCGCATAGAGCGAGATCCTCAGTCTCACCCCTCAGGAAGCGGAGAAGCGCATCCTCGGACGGACGGCCATTGCTGCACACGACGCCCTGAAAGAGAACGCTCGTGGCGCCGACTTGGTCGAGCTCGGACTGAGATGGAACTTGGAAGCGCATCATCTCGGGCTCTGCCAGGGGATCGTCGGGTGGTGCCGCTACGCAACCTTCGCAGGGCTCGATCGGTACGGAGCAAATCGGCGGCCCGATCGTGACCGGAAGAGGAACACACGGCACGAACGCCCATTGGAGGGGCCAGGGCGTGAGTGACGGCTGGGTGGGAGGCGCGCCCCGATCGATGGCAAGCAGAGAGACTTCAACGGGCTCATCGGCACTCGGATTGGCGCGCTCCGGCTCGCCGACCACCTCCACCTTCGCTGCGACGACTCGAAAGTCCGTAACGGCCGAAGCAGGAGCAAAGTTGTCGCTGCAAGCAGCGACGACAAACAACAGGAGCAGGCAAAGGTATTTCATCAAAGCTCTCCTCGAACGCCTAGAGAAGGAATGATTGGAAGACCGAGAAGTGGCGTCTGCTGGCTGAAGTCGTAGTTGTAGATGATGCCTTCCTGGTTCTGCATGTTGTATGCGTTGCGAATATCGAGGAATACCGCGAGGCGCCAACCTTCGAAAATCCATTTCTTCTGGACGCGAATGTTGAGCTCGTTGAAGAGGGGGTTTCGAAGCGAGTTCACCCGTCCATCGATAGGGATGTAGACGTCGCTGAGGGCATCGTAGATCGAGCCGACGACAGGCGTGTTCGGATTGCCGCTCACGAGACGGAACGTCCCGCCGATCTCCCAGTTACGCGGGAAGTTGTAGACGAACGCCAGGGTGAGGATGTGGGTCTGATCGAAGTCGAACAAGCGCCAGGGCTCATTCGGTCCGTCTTTGCGCTCGCTGCGCGAAAGCGTGTACGAAAGGTAGCCGAAGTATTGTCGGCCCTCCTCGGGCCTGAAGTTGATGCTGAACTCAGCGCCGTAAATGCGGCCGATTCCTTCGTTCGAATAGAACGGCGCGATACCCCCCGGTGTCGGGACGGGGCGGTCCCATAGGTACTTGTAGAACCCTTCCACCCCGAACCGCGCCTGCGTGAAAGCGTCGTACTCCCAGCCGAGCCCCAGGTGAACCGCCTTGAGGGGGCTGAGTTCCGGATTGCCGATCGAGGTGTCCGATTCTTGGAATTCAGGCGGTTGGCTGAACAGGCCCGCGCCGACTTTGACGCGCATGTCGTCTCGCACGCTGAAGATGGTGGTGACGCGGGGGTCGACGGAGAAGGAGGCGATCTCGCTGAAGTAGTCGAGACGGAGGCCGACGATGAGCTGGACGATCTCGCCAAGTCGCGCGTTCGACTCGAGGTAGAGCCCGGGTCGAACGACCGTGCCATCGAGCTCGGTGAATACGATTTCGTCGCCAGCGAGTGAACCCTGCCCGCTTCCGGCGCCTTCCCCCGCCCCCGGCTGCGGGCCGATGTACGTGAGGTCGACCGGCGTGACGACGACGTCCAACCCCGTGATGAGCTGAACCCGATCGGTGATCTGATACCGCCACTCGCCTCGCGTGTAGGTATTGATGAACTCCCCCTCGAGCCGGAAGGAATTGCCGAGCCCGAAGTTGATCTTCTGCGGACCGACGTTGAATGTGAGACTCTGCTCGGCTTTCTCTCCGAGCTTGCGGCGCCAGTCGATCTGGTTGTTGTAGAAGCTCGTCGCGAGCTGGGTTTGTCCGCGGATGGCAGGATCATCACCCGCCACCTCGTTGAGAAGCAGCTCGAGTCGGTCGTTCGACCCGTACGCCGAGATGCGCACTCGGTCGCGCTTGGTGGGCTGGAAGGCGAGCTTGAACTGGTAGTCGAGGTACACGGGCGCTTGGCGAATGCCGATGTCGTCGGGCGCCACGGCCGGGAAGATCAGGTCGAGCAAGCTGCGTCGAAGGCCGCCCGAAATCTGAATCTTGTCGGTGATGGGTCCTTCGAGCGTGATGAACGTGTCGATCACCGAAATCTCGGCGACGCCATGGATGGCGTCCGTCGCCGGGTCGCGAGTGGTCACCTCGAGGATACCGCCTGTTCGACGGCCGTAGCGGACCGAGAAGTTCCCAGGGAAGAAGTCGATCTTCTCCAGCATGTACGAGTTGTAGACGCTGGTGAGACCGCCGAAGTGATAGATGAGCGGGACGGACACGCCGTCGATGAAGAACTCGCTGTCCTGCGGCGCGGCGCCGCGAACGATGAGGAGTCCGATGCCGAAGGGGGGACGCGCGACGCCTGGCAGAATCTCGACGGCACGGAGCGCATCACCGCGGGTGCCTGGAATCCGCGTGAGCTCTTCCTTGTCGATCGTTCGCTTGACGACCTCGCGCGGTGGGGCATCGACGACGGCTGTCGCGACGAAGCCCCGATAGGAGTCCTTCTTCTTTGAGCCGAGCCGGTAGATCACTTGAGTAACCTCGCCGGCCGAGAGCTCCTCGCTGGCCTCTAGCTCGCCGTATTCGCCACCGGACACACGTACCTCATACGTACCGGGCTCGAGGTCGGTGACGATGAACGTGCCGTCGGGACCGGCGACCAGGTCACGAATGAGCTGGCCCCGCTCGTCGATGACCTCGACGACGGCGGATCGCGCTGGGCTGTCGTCCTCCGCGAGCAGAATCGTGCCTTGAAGCCAGCCCGTCGTGAGCTCTTCCGGTGGCGCCTTGAGCTCGAAGACATAGCGATAGCGAATCCTCGCCGCGATCGGCTCCCAGTCTTTTCGGGCCGGCTCGAACACGAACTGCCTGGCGGCAGAGAGCGCAGCTTCGTCGAAGGCCTCTCCCCCGGAGCGGGCAAGCGTCGCTTCGGTGACTAAGCCATCTTTGCCGACGACGATGTCGAGCTCGACAGCGACCTCTTCGGGTTCCTCGCCCTCGGTCTCGCTTGCCGGATAGTCGGCTTCAACGAAACGGATGAGCTTCGGAGGCGTGATGAGAGGCTTCTCCGCGGCCTCCTCGCCACCCACCTCTCGGCCGCCC